>Ga0214545_1004583_pt1 | contig 25727 bp, 25 predicted proteins | sample CNSS4metaG_FD_160064 | JGI IMG/M metagenome (GOLD analysis project Ga0214545, IMG submission 160064) | Root nodule microbial communities from cowpea collected in UCLA plant growth center, Los Angeles, California, USA - CNSS4 | ecosystem: Host-associated > Plants > Roots > Nodule | place: USA... | reverse complement strand
GGTAATCAGGGAGAGAATTCGAGGTGCCTCTGAGATATTCTATTTCAAAATCAAAAACACTTAAAATTGCTTGCCATCTTGCAAAAATTTGTTTTGATGCTAAGTTTTTAACATCTTTTTGTAAAATATCTTTTGCAGATTTACAATCAACACGAATTAAAAATTTTTGGTTAAGCAAATCAGATTGAAATTTTGAAACACAAAGAACAATTGCTAAATTTTCTTTCTTAACAGTCGAATAATTCTGTTGTGCAAGATTCCAATGTTTAGAAGTATAAGCAATTACTTGTTCTTTTTTATCAATCCTTTGTTTAAGAATGCCTCCATATCCTTCACAGATATGGAGGCATATGTGATTTCTATAATTGCACTAGATAGTTTGTATTTGATTTGTAATTTAGAACCATTAGCTGTGCTAAGTCTTTCAGATGTTTTTTCAAAGTACCTAGTGGGGATTAATCCTTCTAGGATACAATTTGAATCTGCACTATATATATATATATAAAATAAAAATATTATTATTATTATGATTTCATGCATTATATAATTTTATTATATTTTTTGTTAAGCATGATATAATTTTATATAATTGTTAGCTCACCTATCGTGGGTGTATGAAATTTTGTGGGAATGATATAATTTAATTATTTTATTATTAATGTATTTTATTTTTCTTGAGACAATGTTTTTTTGAACTTTATTTTGTCAATTATTTGTCTTGTACCCTATTGGTATTAGATTTCTTTTGACATGAGATGTGCATTGTATTTTTTATTCTAATTATATTTCTTATTTATTATGATTTGGGACCCTTAAGTGGGATCATAGTGAATGAGAAATAATTTGGTATTGTAGGCATATTTTGTTGTGTATTCAGAAACATTTATTTTGTTTATTTACACAATAAGTGTGTATTAAATGTTTCTTTTTTATTTTGATACCAGTTTCTTTGCCTATGTCATTGACTTCAGTCAAAACTTTAAATAGGAAAAATTTTTTGGACTGGAAAGAATCTTTGGATTTGTATCTGGCAATTACCAACATGGATTTTTCCTTAAAAGAAGCATAACCTTCAGCTCTTATGCATGAGTCCACTAGTGTCTAGAGAGCTTCTTGTGAAAAATGGGAACACTTGAACATGGTGTTTTTTATGGTGATGACATACACCATGGAGAAGTCTATTCGACAAAGCATTTCGGATAATGACAATGCTAAGGATTTTATGAGATCAGTTGGTGAGAAGTTTAATATTTTTGACAAAGCTCAAAAGGGTCAATATCTATCACTTCTTGAGAAGACCAAATATGATGGTGTCAGTGGTGTCAGTGGTGTCTGTGAGCATATGATGAAGCTTGTGCACTATTATAAAAAACTCAAATCTCTAAAGGTAGAGCTTGGTGATAGTTACTTGATTTGGCAAGTTATGGAATCTCTTCCTTCTTAGTTTGATGTGTTGAAGACTTCTTACAACACTCTGAAGGAGGAATGGACAATTGATGAAATGATAGCTATTATTTCTCAAGAGGAAGCATTGATTAAAAAGACCAAGTCTCATAGTGTGCAATTTACAACTACTACTTCTGGCACTAAACCTGTGAAAAAGAGATTCAAAGGTAAATCTCGTCCTAAAAAGGGGAACACAAGGAAAACATCAGTGGTTTTAGAGCCTAAGAAGAAGTACTTTAAAGGAAATTGTGCCTATTGTAAGAAATTTGAGCACAAGCTAGGTAATTGTTATATTCTTAAGAAGAAGAATGCTGATAAGGAAGGTATACTCCTATATGCTCTAGCTTGTTTTGAATCTAATGTTGTTGATGTTCCTACCAACTCTTGTTGTTAGACTCGGGTGCCACTATTCATGTTGTGAATTCTTTATCGGGGTTCACAAGTTTGAGAAAAACACGTGATGTCAAGTCCAAGATTATCATGGGAGGTGGAGCTAGAGCACCAGTTGAAGATATATGAGTAGTTTCTTTAAATTTACCTTCTGGACATGTTTTGTTATTGAAAGACGTTGTTTATGTAACTTCTATAAGAAGGAATTTGATTTCAGTTTCAATTTTGGATAAATGTGGCTACACTTTTGAATTTGGCAATGGTGAACTTGATGTTTATTTCAATTCAATTATTGTTGGTTCAGGAGTTTTATATAATGGACTTTACATGCTGAATCTGAATGACATGTCTGTTAATTCTATTATTGGATATAAGCGTAGTAGAGTTGATGAAAATTCCTCTATGTTATGGTATAAATGTCTGGGACATATTTCTAGACCTCAGATTGAGAGGTTGATTAAAGAGGGTATTCTACATGATCTGGATTTTTCTGATTTTGATACTTGTGTTGATTGCATTAAGGGCAAGCTTACCGCAAAAGTAAGAAATACAGGAGCAAACAGGAGTGACAATGTGTTGGAGCTTATTCATACTGATATATGTGGACCTATCACACTCACTTCCATGGGGATATAGGTATTTTATCACGTTTATAGACGATTATTCCCGATTTGGATGGATAGATCTCCTACAGGAAAAATCAAGTTCCATGGATGCTTTTAAGTCTTTCAAAGCTGCTATTGAGTTGAAAACAGGAAAGAAGATACAATGTGTAAAGTTTGACCGAGGTGGAGAGTATTATGGCAAATATGATGAGACTGGAAGAAATCTTGGACCTTTCCCTAGATATCTTGATGAATGTGGTATTGAAGCTCAGTATACGATGCTCGGTACTCCTTAGCAAAATGGAGTTGCAGAAAGGAGGAATCATACTCTTTTAGAGATGGTGATATGCATGTTGAGTCATTCCTCTTTATCGAATTTCCTTTGGGGAGATGCTTTAAGGACTCCTATGTATATTCTTAATCAAGTACCTAGCAAGTCTGTTTCAAAGACTCCTTATGAACTTTTGTTTCGAAAGAAGCCAAGTTTGAGACATTTTTATGTGTGGGGTTGTAAGGCGGAGGTGAGGCCTTATAATCCTTAGTTAAAAAAACTTGATTTTAAGATTGTTAGTGGGTTCTTCATCGGTTATTATGTGGGTTCTCGTGGTAGCAGGTTTTACTGTCCTTCTCACTTTATGTAGGTTATTGAGTTTGACCATGCGGTATTCTTTGAGGATGATTTTGATAGTGGGAACAATGCACCGCGACTAATCACTCTTAGAGAAAACCGTGTTGTTATTCCCATGCCATCCATTTATCTTCCTGCAGATAATGTCATTCCAGTTGTCCATGATGAAAATGAATTTGTTCCAGATCTTGTGGATGCCACATCACTTGTAGTAGATGAACAAGTTCATGATGATGTTGTTGAAGAAATTTCTTTGAGGAGATCTCAAAGAGTACGTAAGTCTTCTATGTAAGACCCGTGAAATTTAATTAATTAAATAAATAAATAATTAATAAATGCGGGTCGTAGAAGCCTTTATGGCATTAAATGTTAACTCTCATGACGTGGGAAAGTACTAGCTCAAATGGTTGAGAGTACTTTGATTGTGTGAGAGGACTTGGATTCGAGTCCTATGTATGCCAATTATGTGTTATTTATGTGATTTTATATTTATATATATATATATATATATATAAATATATATATATATATATATATATATATATATATATATATATATATATATATAATCATGTTGGGGAATGAATGATATAGTAATTAAATTATATTAGTTAGCATAAAACATGAATTGGCATGATGATTTGATATTGACTTGGCATTTTAGGGTTGTGGGTTCAAGCCTTGGGGAACCCAAATTGAGCTTCATTTTTTGCTATTTTGGCTTTGGATTAGAATTTGAAGGGTTAAAGGAAAACTCTAATGGACATGGCAGCCAATAGTGGCTGAAAAACAGAAGTTAAATAGGATATTGAATGGTAATTAACTTAGGATTAATGCCATTTTCGTTTTCTCACATTAAACCCACTTTAAGACCACTTTAAAAGGGTATTTTGAGGTAGGGGAGAAGGTTTTGGTTGGGTTGTAACTGGGGTTGCAGAAGAGAGCACGAAATTGTGAGTTTTTTGTGAGTGTTGCATAAGGTTGGGGGCTGAGTTGGAAGAAGGGCAAGAAGGCTAGTGGCGATGAAGGAGGAAATAAAGAACTTATCAAATTAAGCAAGGAATACAGGTTAGGGGAGTTCTCACTACTTGTTTTTATTCTGCTATCGATTGATTATATGATCTGAACCATAATGAAAGAGTAGAACCTGTCTATTCTTATTTTCTTCGCGTTTCTGGATTTTTCCAGAAACCGCCTAGCGGCAGTTCATGCGCCGCTAGGCGACCCATGTGTGTAAGCCCTATTTCACTGGGTTTCCTTGAACCGCCTGGCGGCTGTGCGTGGTCTGCCAGGCAACGCTTCCTGTTTTGGTCAGTTCTGGTTCGTGGTGAGTTTTGTGATATTTGTGATGTTGAAAACAATTATGTAAGCATGCACAGATGCATTTAAGGAAGAAAACCTGCTTGTGAATTGAATGGTGTGTGAAATTGGTATGAATGGGAATTCCATGTGGGGTTGGGGTCTTTGGGGTGAGAGATGACGAAATGTTGTGTCGAGTTTGATCTATTGGATTGCTTGTATGATAATGGTATGAACGTAAACTGACATAGACTCGGATGATGGAACCACTTATATTTTGACTAAAAATGCAGATTGGTTTTGGTAGTATAAGTGGGGTGTGGGGAAGCCACGAACGGTGCAAATAGACCTAGGAAAACCCAGTTTTTCACGCACCGCCTGGCGGCGCTAAGGTTGCCGCAAGGTGCCCCATCAGACTAGAAGAAAGGTTGTTTTGGGTGTGTTCTCATGATGGGAGTGGTTGAGTGGGGAATTAAATGCGTCGTGGTATGTGATAGACTGGAATTTGTAAGCATGATAAAATTAACTGGTTAAGTTGTAATGTGTAATGTGAAGTAGAAGGGCATTCATAGTTAATTAAATTGTATGTTAAGAACTGAGAAAATGATAGGTGCAAAGTGTGTAAAAATGCTTATCAGATTTATACTCACGAATGGACTATGGAGAGTGATGTTCGAAGTGATGGAGATTATATGCATCTATACTTGTGTATTCCAAAAGTACATGTATATTATTGACAATCTGGATGGCATGTTATATTTAATTGTTGGTTTGCATTGATAAAATATTTGGATTATATTGAGTGGAATAGGATAGAGTTCAATTCAGTACATAAAAGAAATCATGGTGTGTATAAATGAGAATAATTGTCTTATTGACTTGTGTGCATTGTGATTGAGTCATTTTAGCATAAATGGATAATTGTACATGTGATGTGAGTTGTGAAATGTGTGATTTGAGGTCCCTTAGGACCTGTTTAATGTGCCAAGAAACCAGTAATAGAGTGCTACTAGTATGGCGCCTGGCGGCGAGAGCGAGCCGCCAGGCGGACGGAATACAAATTAGTGGTAGTGGCCACTGTTGACGCTTGGCGCCTAGCGGTAGAGGGAGTTCTGCCAGGCGGTATGGTATAGTAGAGTTCCTGAAGGTGTAATGGCGCCTGGCGGCGCGAGACAGGTGCGCCAGGCGGTGGCGGCGAGTGGCGCCCGACGGTGATAGTGTAGTGATGATGCTGCAGGCGCATGGCGCCTGGCGGTATGTGATGCCCGCCAGGCGGTCTGGACCTAGTGGTTGCCTGACGACGTGAGATGCGCGCCAAGCGGTTTTGGTTCAGTGATGGTGCGCAAGGAAAGATTTCTACACAACTTTAGGTGATGTTCATGATGCGAGGCTTTGGCTGGGGGTCCAGTTACGAGTGTAACCCGTATTGGAGTAACATGTGACCACTCTAGGTTGTAGCCTGGTGGTTTAGGAAGTCCAATGGAGTGTGCGCGTTGTGGCTTGTACGGCAAGGTTCAGATGATTGTCCTCTTCAGAGTATTCTTATAGAGGTTTGGTAGTCTAGAACAACTACAAACTTTATGTTTGTTTCGGGAAGCTCCACTTGGTGTCACGGTAAGATGCTGTGGCAAGGTTATTCCCACGTGTGGACTATCAGGTGGTGGCCTGTAGTCGGAGGGGCGAGTAGACACTCGTGTAGCAAAGATCGATCATTGTTCTCACCTAAAGGGTATAGAAATGATAGACGTCTAATGAAAGTATTGGAAGTGGAGAAATAAGGAAAAAGGGAGAAGAATACTAACCCGGGGTTTAAATGTTTTGATGTTGTATTTCATATTTTATTGGTTGGTTTTATTTAAATGAGCTCATCCTATCTGTGTGTGTGTGTGGCGATGATCATGTAACTTGTTACATGGGAGCAAATGTTGATGCAGGTGAGCAGACAGGTGCATAGAGACGGAGTGGGGATCTCTTGGGGATTTTCTCACTAGTTTATTGTATTTGGACTATGGTGTTATTGTAATAATTTCATAGACCATTTCAATTGTATTACAGTCTTAATGCGAAATATTTTATCTATTTTGGCGCGTTGAACTTAAGGTTTTAAATATTTCCCGCGTTTTGGGAAATTGATGATTAATAAATGAGGTTGTTTTATTGAATTTTATTTTTGTTTTATTTTAATAAGTAATTTTCGGCTAGAACGTTACATTCTATACCTGATGATTATCTTGTGTATCTTCAAGAGCATAAATAAGATTTAAATAATGTTGATGATCCTACTACTTTTGAAAAGGCTATCTCTAGTTCTCATGATGATGATTGGTTAAATGCTATACATGATGAGTTAGCTTCTATGGGCCATAATGATGTTTGGGATCTTGTGGATTTACCACTGGGTTGTAAACCAGTTGGGTGTAAATGGGTCTTCAAGACTAAGTGTAGTCCAGATGAAGTTGAGAGATATAAAGCCAAACTTGTAGCAAAAGGCTATAGTCAGAGGGATGACATTGATTATAAGGAGACTTTCTCACCAGTCTCTACTAAGGATGCTTTTCATGTTGTTATGCTTTAGTAGCTCATTTTGATTTGGAGTTTCATCAAATGGATGTCAAAACAACTTTTCTAAATGGAGATTTATTTGAAGAAGTGTATATGGTTCAACCTGATGGCTTTGCTAAAAAAAGGTAAGGAGCATTTGGTGAAGAAGTCTATTTATGGACTAAGACAAGCTTTGGGCAATGGTATTTGAAATTTGATTAGGTGGTCACTTCTTTTAGCTTCAAGGAAAATGCATCAGATTGAAGAAAAATGGGAACAATTTCATCATTCTTGTCTTATATATTGATGATATTCTTCTTACTAGTAGCAGTGTTGAACTTTTGACTGAGACAAAATTTATGTTAAATAACCACTTTGATATGAAAGACCTTGGTGATGCTTCTGTTGTTCTGGGCATTCTTGGATTGTCTCAAAGAGGATTCATTGATAAAGTCCTCAAGAGGTTTAACATGCATTCTTGCTCCTCATGTGCAGCACCTATTCAAAAAGGTGACAAACTCTCCAAATCTTAGTGTCCTCAAAATGATAATGACAGAGTTGAAATGAAAAAAGTCCCATATGCTTCCGTTGTTGGTAGTTTAATGTATGCTCAAGTTTGTACCCATCTCGATATTGTTTTTGTTGTTAATGCTTTAGGGAGATACTTGAGTGATCTAGGTTTGGATCATTGGAAAATTGTTAAAAAGGTTTTTAGATATTGGCAGGGAACTAAGGATCATATGTTGACCTTTAAGAAGTCTGATCAACTTCAGGTCATTGGTTATTCTGATTTTAATTTTGTTGGTTGCCCTGACGATCGAAAGTCGACTTCTGGCTTTATTTTTATGATGGCAGGAGGAGCCATTTCTTGGAAGAGTGTTAAACAAACTCTTACAACTACTTCCACTATGGAGGCAGAGTATGTTGCTTGTTATGAAGCTACTTGTCAAGCTGTGTGGCTTAAAAATTTGATTTCTGGCTTTCAAATTGTTGAAAGTATTTCTAGGCCACTTGTGATATATTGTGACAACATTGCTGCTGTCCATTTATCTCAAAACAACATAAGTTCTACTCGCTCAAAGCATTTTGATATAAAATTTATGTTTGTTAGAGAGAAAGTTTTGGATTATCAAACTCGGATTGAGCATACTGCTACAAAAAATATGTTAGCAGACCCACTAACTAAAGGCTTATCTATTGGAGTTTTTCAAAATCATGTAACTCATATGGGTGTGGTTATGTCTTTTGATGTATTGGGTTAGTGGGAGTCTGAGATTTACACTTTATATTATTATGGTTTTCATGAGATGTAAATTTGTCAATGCGTCAATTTCATTACATCTCTTTCTCTTTCTACATATAGAATTTATGAACCATTTTGGGATCACATATTTATTATGTTTGTTTTTATTTTATATATTATCCATTATTTAAGAATTCTAAGCATATGGTAAGTATCCCTATCGGATATTATCTTTGTGATTCATGTTTATATTTCTTAATTGGTATTTGTACTTATGTTGTAATTGATATAATTAATTAATTTATTAATGTTATCCAAGTGGGAGAATGTTATATTTTATATAATTTTATTATATAAAATTATTATTCTCTATTTTGTTATTATTATGGATTAACATTAATCAATAAATTAAATTATTTGTCAATATTAATTATATTTCACATAATTTATTATTGTATGGGTAATATATAATTTTGGGTTTCTGATGAACGATCCGTGATGGGTTGAATTGTTTAGTAAACGGTCTATGATGAGCTTGAATAATCAGATACTTATTTGAGAGGTCCCTGGTCTCTGCTGATAGGATATAAAACTGATACCCCATTAGTCAGTTTTAAGTGTAACAACGTAAAACACTCTTATGTTTAAGAATACCTATCAAAAAGAGAACAATAGCATCTCATACTACATGCTTCTATAGATCATTCATTAATTCTGGGTACACAATCCTCTTTAAACTTTTACATGAATATATTATATTATTGTGTCTTATGTTATTTTATTTCTATCAGCATGTTCAAGAACCCACAATACTAGCAACTATCCTTTCCCAACCATGTTAAAGTGGAGAAAAAATGGATGATGGAATGGTATTATGAATTGTGATGGAAAATAGAGCTTGTGTGTTTATAAACACACCTTGTAATACTAATTTAATCACGTAATAAAGCCAACCTTAATTACAAAGAACTATAAAAAGCAAGAATTGGTTATGATACCATCACATTACAAGAATCAAATCACAAAATCATAGTGTAGAATCAAATCATAGAAAGTCATAACACAATATCAAATATTATCAGGAATATTAATTGTAATGATTAGAAGTGATATTGCTTTTAATATTATAATCATATCACTACTTTCTCTATTTGAAACATTTTAGAGATGAGAAATAGAGGTGGTAAATAAACAAAGAGAGAGGGTGAGAATATAAGAGTAGGGATGATAAAAATACACATGCCCGTGAGTTTGCACGGATAGTTAGTACCCGCAGGTATTTTAATACCTGTTTATAAACGCGTCAGGTGCGGGTACCATACTATCACTCGTGTGGTTTATGTGTTATTTATGTGTACAGTAACGGTGTTATTTATGTGTCACGTGTGGTTTTTTTAATCTTTTTTGCTTTTTTTAATTCTTTTTAATTTTTTAAATTTTTTTTAAAAAAATTAAAATTGTCACGTGTTAATCTGACATTGTGTCACATGGCAGAGACAATGTGATGTGGTAATGGCAGTGCCACGTGTCACTATTGGATGTGAAAAGTCTCAATGTAGTCTCTGTATTTGTTATTTTGTCTCAATTTGGTCCCAATTTTTTTAAAACTAAATCAATTTCATCCCTATATCAAATTTAATTTTTATATAAATTTTACAATGGTATTTTTATTATAATTGATATTTTTAACAAAATTAAGTTTATTTAAATGTATATTTTGCATTGAATTTTATTTAAATATTGTTTCAAATATTTATATATCAATAATTTATAAACAAATATTAGAATTTATATTTAAAATTTTATATTAAAATTTATAAAGTTTTTATTTGAATTTATAAAGTTTTTATTTTTAAAGCAACTCTAACATTTATCTATAAATTATAAATATATAAATATTTTAAAAAAATTAAATAAATATCAATGCAAAATATACATTTAAATAAACTCAATTTAACCAATATTTTTTTTTATCCATTACATCAATTTAATCCCTATATCAAATTTAATTTTTATATAAATTTTACAATGGTATTTTTATTATAATTGATATTTTTAACAAAATTAAGTTTATTTAAATGTATATTTTGCATTGAATTTTATTTAAATATTGTTTCAAATATTTATATATCAATAATTTATAAACAAATATTAGAATTTATATTTAAAATTTTATATTAAAATTTATAAAGTTTTTATTTGAATTTATAAAGTTTTTATTTTTAAAGCAACTCTAACATTTATCTATAAATTATAAATATATAAATATTTTAAAAAAATTAAATAAATATAAGTGCAAAATATACATTTAAATAAACTCAATTTAACCAATATTTTTTTTTATCCATTACATCAATTTAATTATTCATAAACTCTTATATACTATTTTTTTCATTCCTTCATATCCATCTATTCATGAAATTATCTTCCTTATCTAAGCACATTAAAAATAAAATCTAGAACATAGATGCACACAACCATCACTCCCTCGTTTATCCATCGCTATGAGGTAGGGATGGCAATGCGGGCCGACCCGGTCCGTTTAGGCCCGCACATCGCGGGTTGGCCCGCCCCGCCCGTACAATTTATGCAGGCTGCAATCACTGGCCTGCCCTATCCCGCATTTGGCACGCAGGCTCGCGGGCTGGCCCGCTTTTTTTTAAATATTTTTTTTATTTTTATGATAAAACTTTCAATGTTTAAAAATTGAGAAACTTTATGAAGTTAACAAAATTAAGTAAAGACTTTAGGAAGTTGGATGATAAATTGATAATTAAACATTTTCATCATATTCATATTCATACTTTGACATACACAATATATTCTTTAAATTTTAGCACATTAAAAAATACATAATACTTGTCTTTTCCAGTTATACAAGAATTTGACATGTTAATGTAAGAGTTCATAAAAAAAGTAATTAATATATAAAAGTGTAAATATATTTTTTTAAAAATTTTTATGCGAATTTGCGGACCAGTCTGCGCAGGCTGCGGGTTTATGCGGGCCTACGAGTTCATTGTCCTAACTCGCCCGTATTTTTTTCACTGGCTTGTAGGTTGGCCGGGAGAGACCCTAATTGCCACCCCTACGAGGAAGTGATATGTACAAGGATGGTTGATTAAAAAAGGAAGTGAACAAAACTCTCAAGATTTTCTTTTCATGTTTCAAATTTCAACTTCTTATTTCCTCTTGCTGAACGCCAGCTTTGTAAACGTTCTATCACAAAATAAATTACATTTTTCTTATATATTTATATAAAATTTGAAAACGCGGGGTTACAATATTTTAAAGGTTTTAATAGTTTATTGTAAAATAAAAAATTAAGAATAATTGTAGCTCAATAATTAGTTATAATGGGAAATAAAAACTGATTGTGTTGTAATCTGAGAGTGAAGAAGGTGTTGGAATTCCATAGAAGCAAGCAAGTGAAGTCAAAGAAAGAGGGAAAAGGGAGAAGCTAACACGAAAGAAACAACTGAGAAAGCAGCGATGTCGGGTGGCGGAAACCTTAGCCGCGTGTTGGTGTCTGTTGACGGAAGCGAGGAAAGCATGAAGGCACTGCGTTGGGCTCTCACCAACCTCAAGCTCCGATCTCCTACTTCCGACTCCACCGATGCTCCTTCTTTCATCATCTTCCACGTCCAATCTCCGCCCTCCATCGCCACTGGCCTCAATCCCGGTGCCATCCCCTTCGGTGGCCCCAGTTCCGTACAATTCTCTTTCCCATTCTGAACTTCTCCTCATATATGTATATATATCATTCATCCGCTGTCATCTCTCACCAGGTGATATTGAAGTTCCAGCTTTCACAGCAGCCATTGAAGCACACCAGGAGCGCATCACCCGCGCCGTTCTCGATCACGCCCTCGGAATTTGCTCCGAGTTCAACCTCACCGTGCGTTTTCCTTATCTCTTTTTTTTTTTTTTTTTAATTTTATTTTTCTTCAATCTAACTTTCAGCGCTACTTTACTACTAATCTCGCCTGCGCCATTTTTACCTTTTTCTTTTTCCTTTATTTTTTTTTTTGTAAAAAATGAAAAATAAGGTGTCCGTTTGAAAACAAAAATTGCGGGAATGATCTTTGGTATTGAAATGTTTGAATTGAGGAATTGGCTAGGGCTGTATTTTTTGGATTTTAATTTAGGGATTTTCTGATTTCGTTTTGTGATGTTGTTATAGGATAAATTAATTCACCAAATAACTTTTTACTGGTCAGTGTTTTTCATTTTCTGTCCTTTATATTTCTTAATCGGTTCATGATATTTTGTTTTTTATTTTTCTTTTTTCATAAGTTTGGTGACTTTTTTTATGTCACTCCCTTTATTTTAACCTTTTCTGCAAGCTAGTTTTCATGTTTGTCTTTCTCATTGTAAGCGTTATTTCCTTTTTGTACTCGACTTCTCACAGCTTTCCTTTCCTATAAAATAAAATAGAAGTTCACAATCTTAGGTATCAGTTAGTTTCAATCTCTTTTGGCTTTACGAAGAAGCTTTGGCTACTGGTTTAGTTTGAAATTGGGTCATGAAACTTTGGGTTGTTTGGGAATGGGTGCTTCGAAGGAGAAAAGAGGACATTTTTTTTTTAAATAAGTTATAGCATATTTATGAAAATAAAATGATATTAGGACATTAAATGATTTTAGTCTATTATTTTATTTCTTACTTTTAGAAAGTATCAAATTAAAAACATATTTATTATTTTTTGCTTTCGAGCTCAAGCCTAAACACATCCTATTTGTGCTAGTGTTTCATTTTAAGTTTTTTTCTGCAATCGTGTAGTGTAGTTGACATTTTCTCTTTCTACGGCAGAGTCAGGTCAGAACTCATGTGGTAGTTGGAGATCCAAAGGAGAAGATTTGTGAAGCTGTTCAGGATTTGCATGCTGATGTTCTTGTGATGGGATCTCGTGCATTTGGCCCCATTAAGAGGTACAAAACAGCTAGTGATAGATCTTGATAGCTGCCAGAAAGTAATACATAAATTTGCATTTGGCACATAGACATATTTATCGTACTAATCCTTATTTTGACAGCACATATCACAAAAAATGACTTGATGATTATTCCCTTTGGAAATGATAACAAGTTTTAGAACTTTAGTCATGCTGTTATGATAGAGGGCTTGGATTTTGCACTATCTATTATTGCACCTGCGATTCTTTATAAATGTTTTCATGTTTGTTTGCTATATATGATACTAGCAGATGACAACCATAACTGACTTCTTAACCTTTTAATTTGTTCTCTGTATCATTTGTCATTTACCTGCACAGACACAGATAGATCTGCTTCAATTAGTATTCTGGACACTTGTATTGAACAATTTGAATTTGGCTTTCAGGATGTTCCTCGGGAGTGTGAGCAATTACTGTGCCCACCATGCTTCATGTCCTGTCATTATTATCAAGGAAACCGACAGTGTCAATAAGATAAACTGATGAACTTCTACTGTGCTATCGAAACTTCTTATCAGTAAGGCTGCATTTTATGTTGCATCCCTCATACTGTTTAGGATTTCACATAATAAGTGAATTTGACATATGACATGGTTTGAAAGGGCATCCCAACTAGGATTAGATGATGGAGTAAAAATATGGCTTGGATGCTGGTACCATTACGAACTACTGAGTGATGTTGCCATATAATGTGTTTTGTCTTTAGTTTTTAAATGGGATGTGTCAGAAATAGATTTATTTAAGGAATGACGTGATTTAAATTATGGTTTCTATCAAGTATAGGAATGTGTCTCAAGGACAGAAAAGATAATTTTTTCTTTCTAAAAAAAATTCTTCTACTCTACCTGGTTGGTAATCTGAAGTCTTACCGTTTTTTTTTGTGTTTTAATATTCTTGTCCATCGTTTATTTCTCTTGTGTGCTACAGAGCATACATCAATGATAATCAACCCCAATAATACTCTTCATACATGCACACGGTTGTTTATCATACATATAACTCATGATAAGTCACACCTAGCACTTGATATATACTTTGATTATACATGCATGGTTATTTCTTTGGTACCCTCTGTTGGGTTTTTTAATAAACTTAAATGTATTAACTGTTGCAGGTAATTAGTCGTTGCAGGTAACTAACCGTTGTGGGTAGTTAATGTACTAGCTGTTGGAGTTTGGATAATTAATGAGTTAACCGTTTATAACCGTTTTAAGTACAACAGTCAGAAAATTGTGAGCCTATAAATTCTATTATTGATTGCATAAGTAACAACAATAAGAGGTAAATCAAGTTTTTTCACAATAGAAAGAGAGAGTTGTCTACAAATTGGTATCAAGAGCCACTTAGCTTGAGTGTCTGAGTGAAAAAAAAGGAACCGATAGAGTGCTTGAGTGTTTGGAAAAAAAGAGAGAGTGAGATGTCTAGTCTTACAAACAATCTGCCCCTACCCAAGTTGACAAAAGCGGTCAACTTTGACAATTGGAGTCTTAAAATGAAAGCTCTTCTTGGCTCTCAAGAAGATTGGGAGGTGGTGGAAAATGGTCATGTAAAACCAGAAAACACCAAAAATTGGTCGAATGCCCAAAATGCATGAACGAAGGACAGGGCAACTTTGTATTTTGTACCAAATTTTGAACTGGTCTGGCTTTGAGAAAATTGCAAGTATCAAATCTTCAAAAGAAGTGTGGGACATTTTGGAGAAGGCGTATAATGGGATGATCGGGGGAAGTAGGTGCGGCTTCAAACACTCAGGGGAGAGTTGGAGAGCATGAAGATGAAGGAGACAAAAGGAGTAACTAAGTACATAACTCAGGTTGAAATTATGGTGAACCAACTTGCTAGAATCAGAGAGACGTTGTTCGCTAGCCGAGTTGTAGAGAAGATTCTGAGGTCTCTGACGGATGATTTTGTGAACATGGTGTGCGCGATTGAAGAGTCCAAGGACCTATCAACGCTCACATTTGAAGAGCTTGTTGGGTCTCTTGAGGCGCATGAACAACGAAAGAAGAAGGCGGAGCCACTTAATTAACTACTCCAAATGAAGGGAGAGACTCAAAACACTCAAGGCAGAGGAAGATACTGAGGTGGTAGAGCAGGTGATCCTGGTGGTAGAAGTCAAGGACAAGAGGAGGAGAAAGAACAATCCAACCAACAAAGTTGGTGCGGAAGAGGATGACGTTCATGGAGAAGAGGTTGGTTGAGCAACTCAAATGTTAAGTGCTTTAAGTGTGACAAGTATGGTCATTATGCAAAGGAGCGCTACTCGAATAAGTGTTTCAGTTGTGGTAAGGTCATACATTAAGATTTTCGGTCTGAGAATGGAAGAAAAGAGACAATCAACCTCGTAGAAGAAGTTGAAGAAGAAACAATGTTGTTGATGATGGCACGTAGCTCGGAGGTCGAGCACAAGCAAGTGGAGAACTTAGCAAGACAACCGATAGAGTGGAGAACTCAACAAGATTGCCGAGTATCATGGAGAATTCGGCAAGAAAGCCGAATAGCGTGAAGAACTCAGCAAAACAGTTGAATAGTGTTGATAGGATGGCAAGACTTCCTGATAGATCAACGTGCATTTGGATAGCTCAGTAAGGATTTGAGAGTTGCACTGGAGTGCAAGATGAGAAGTGACAACTTGAAATGGACAAGGAGATCGATGCGATTGAGTGCAATAATACGTGGAAGTGGTTCGATCTCTGGAGTTGAACATATTGACAGGAACCTAGTTAATGACAAGTTTGCCATAGTGAAAGTGAAATACAAGTCGACGACAGACAAATGAAAGCAAAGTCGACCATGAAAAAAACGAAGAATCCAGCTATTCATGAAAGGAGCAAACACGATGTGAGAAGAGTTATTGTACGTGAGAAGCCTGGACAAAGAATAGAAGAACCAAGATGAAAAATAAAAGTAACATTTCAAAGTTTTTTCACAATAGAGAGAGTTGTTGTCTACACCCTCTGTTTTTGTGAGGACGCTCTTATCATCAGCAACTAACAATCATCATTTAGTGATGTATTTTAAAGATAAATGGACATGTAGTTTATCTTATATTTAAAGTAGGGCACTTGACCAATATTTTTCAGTATAGGTGTTTTTTGTATTTTCCAAAACTTTTGGCCCAGCAGAATTGTGCCGACACTTACAATTTAAGAAGTAGTAGAGTTCTGAAACAATTTCAATTTCAATTTTTAGTATTTTAAGTAGGTTGCCAGTGCCATACTTAAGTTGCTGATGCTGCACCCTTCCTTGCCAAATTAATTAGGTTGAAGGCTAACTTTTATTTTTTTGTTTTCTGACTTGCTTGCTTTGCTAGACCAGTGTTTTACCTCGGTTTAGCTGCTTATATCTTGTTGTTGTACCTATGCTGTCTAGATCCTGCTACAAGTACGTGTTATCACTTTTTGTGGACAATGCTGCTGTTCGTGTGAAATTCTTGCAGTTAAGAGTGCTTACAACTGTGCTGTTTCAGCTTCTATTGTTGTCGCAATCTTTTCAAAAAGATATTTGACTCCGGAAGGTTTGTATTCGTTTTGAAATTTACAATGTTATACATATATGTTGCATTACTATTGCTCCTTTGTCAGAGTCAGTTCTTGTGATAAACAACAAACTAGCCATTCATCATGTACAGATTCTCAAATTGAGAGTGCAGCTTGTGTTGGCTGCAACCTGCAGTTTCTTACTCTTGCATTATCGATATTGTCATCCATGAATAAACATTTATGTGATTTATGAAAGACATTTACAGTGCCATGGTACTTGATTTATTTTTAATGGGAAGGGATATTTCAGCTATCAGTTTTTTCTCATGTGAGTTAATACTTTGGCAGTATTTTAATAAATTCAAGTTATAGTTTGTTTGTTGTAATGCTCTTTGTAATAACTGTGCTTGGACCTTAATTCCTCTCCCGCAGAATGTAAATGAGTATTTCAGGTGTAGAAAACATGTAAATGGTTTTTGTTCAAAAGCTTAAATCTAGATTAGTTGTAAAGGGCCTTCATTTGCAAAGGAAGTTCATTTAAGAGAAGTGTTTGATGTTTATAAAGTTTTAGCCTTGTAGTCATTATTGTGCTCACCCTTACTTTCTTTTGGTCTTGACCAACTCAACAGTAATAACTAAACTTCACTAATGCTTTCATCAATGATGATCGCAGAAACCAAGGTTTACGTAGACTTAGAATCTTGTTTGCACATTAGAAAAAGGCATTGTTTGCTCTCAAACAAGTTCCTAAAGCTTTATTTGACTTATAGTTTTGGATTTCCATTAAGAGTGATTATTCCTCTCCCTGCTAGATACAATACTCAATCCATTATTGTAATCTTAGTTTGTGTTGAAGATATCTTTATTGCATGCAGCTCCTCTGATGAGTTCTAGTTTTCCCTCAAACTCCTATGTACTTAGCTCCACTTCTTCCATTGAATTGACCAGAGCATCTAGGGGAATGTTAATGTACCAAATTGTCAAAATTAAAATTAAACATTAATGTTACTTAAATCTGAAAATATATAATTTATTTTTACTTTTTTAAATGAGCCAAAATAATGCATTGACTAGACAAAACAGTAATAAAAAAAAAGTTTTAAATTAATACAAGTGAGACATCCGATTGTTTTGATTAATCCATTTCATGTGATTATGCAAAAGTAACTTAGTTATCGATTAATTTTAGAAGCGCGTCCTAATTGAGTTTGCAATTCGAATTCTATTAAAATTGTTTAACGGTTAAAGTTCCTATGTTAGTATCAATTGGAATTAGAATATTGTATTATAATTTGAAGTTCAATTCCACTTCAATTTTGATACCTCTTAATATGTACTCAAGGTTATGCAACTTTGAGTACAAATTTTTTTCCATTAGAAGCATAATGACAAAGTAGTATGTTTTGGTGAAGTGTGGGGTTGACAATGAATAAATGAAGGTGAAACTGATAATAATAGGTCAAGGAAAATAATGATGATAATAATAATAGAAATTATTTTGCCCAGTTTTAATCGGGGAAATTTTTTTGTTAAATAGTCTTAATTGATTCCACTTGAAAAGAAAAAAAAGCATTGTTGATAAAGAGAAGGCATTGTTTTATTTTTTCAAATTTTAACCGAAAAATATCTATCGATAGAAAAACATTAGGGTAATTAAAGTTGCATCCAACAACCATATTTAGGAAATAAAATAACTTAAAATTAATGTAAATCAAATTCGTAATAATTAAATTTCCTGAAAATGGTGAAATTCTCAATTTAAGCACAAACACATGGGTAGGGTTTCCAAGTGAGATAGTTCATTAACTATAACCTATTTTATACATTTTGAAAATCCATTTTTATTGTTGGTGAATTCTCCAATTATAACAGATAAAATGGCGAGACAATTCTCAAATTAGTCTTAAGCAATTCTGGTGCAACTGAATCTAACCAAGCAATTCCATAGGATCAATTCCAAACCACACCATTTTGGAGTTTGCAATGACAGAAAGTTGAGATTCTTTTCTGTTAAAAGGCATAGCTAAATTCTCGAGGCACCAACCAATGTTTTCTTCTCTCATTCTCCTTCCATGCATATATAACCATGGCTCACTCCCACCACATTCATACCCCTCTTGATTCAAACAAAGAAAGTACAGAACTTTATCACCCGAAACCTCAAAAACTCTCTCCTTTGTCCTTCGTCTCCTTCCATTTCCGATCGATGAAGGCGAAGTAGGGCAGTGTTTGCCCAACGAGCCATGCTGACACAGATGAACACACCATGAGATCTTAAACCATCATCGACCCTGGGAGGACCAAAATGGAGATGCAGCGGATGAGGGAGTTGTGGTCACTGTTTTTGTCATTTGAAAGCAAGAGAGTGTTCCTTGTGGGTGGAAATCACACTGCAGCCAGATTTTGCTCCCGCTAAAACTATTATCACCCCCACAAAAAACTCTATTCTCCTTCTTCTTCTTCTTTTTCTTCTTCTGCTACATATAAAAACTCTCTTTTGAACTTCTAAAATATCGTCTTCGTGTTTATTTATCTTCTTGTTGTGATAAGTTAACCTAATAGTTCTGATATGAGGAAGCTTTTTTCTCACCGCGTGATGCTTTTGGCGTTGTTTCTAACTCCCTTTACCTTGATATCTTCGACCTCAGCGCAAGAACAAGAAACCAAACCCGACCCTGTTACCATGAACATGGGAAGAACGCAGAGAAAACTATTAGGGTACGTGCCGGAGGCGAAAAAAGCTGCGTTGCAAAACCTAGAGGACGTGCTTCTGGAACCCCCACGTGCGGCTTCGGGGAAATCGAGGGTGTACTTGAAGCGTACCAAGTATTTGCCTGATCTGATGGGTGATTCGCTGGAGGGTTACCCTCGGCGCGTTTTCATCGATGTGGGGCAAAAGGATGCGGAGAGTGGCTCCGACTGGTTTAGGAAGAAGTACCCTACGAGGAACAAGAACTTTGAGATGTATAAGATAGAGGCTGTGGCTGAGGGTGGCCCACAGATAGAGATGTCGGAGTGGTTGAGGAAGAACGTGAAGGAGGAAGAGTATGTGGTGATGAAAGCTGAGGCTGAGGTGGTGGAGGAGATGATGTGGAGTAAGGCCATAAGGTTGGTGGATGAGCTTTTCTTGGAGTGCAAGCCACAGCAAGGGAGTGCCAAGAGGAAGAACAGAAGGGCCTATTGGGAGTGTTTGGCTCTGTATGGGAAATTGAGAGATGAAGGTGTGGCTGTGCATCAATGGTGGGGTTGATTTGGTTCAAGGTTTTCAATTTCAATCGGTTATGATTTTGTTCTGATTCTTGATCTATGATATTGTGAGAAAATTGCAGACATAAGAAGCTGCTGATATATCTCAGAACACTTGTTTTCTTGCTGTCTAAATCGTAGTGATGAACCGTTTTTCAAAGCCTTAGATTGGTTTATATTGGTTGATACTGGTTTAGTAGAAACACTATATATAAGAGGTTTGATTTCAAGACTTTTGCGGTTCACAGTGTGAGTAGTTCAGATAACGACACTGTTTTTGAGGTTGAAGAGTGAAAGTTCGTTCACCCAGGAGTTTTAATTTTTCTCTCTTGTCTCCTTTTGATTTATTCTTTTCTTTTGCGGCTTGTGTTTTTGACAGTTTGATCATTTATTTATGTGAAAGTTTGTGATAGGATTTTGTTGGCTGTGAAAAGGATCGTGAGAACATTGATCATCATGGTGTTACAGTTGAAAAATTTGTTCAAAGGGAGGGCCGAACTATAATTTTCCTCAACTGTCATCATTTATGTGTAATGATTTATTCATATTCTTTATTCTTATATTTTTTTTCCCCATCACATCATAATACATATATATATTTATATAAATTATTTTTTTATTCTTTCTTAGTGTCATGTATTTTGGTGTCTATTTATTATTTATGTGACATGCACACTAGTGCACAATTTCCATTTTACCTTGTCTTATACGTCTTGGTTGGCCAGGAACCGAAGCATATAATGGCGCGGTGACATTTTTGCAATTAGAGCCAAGTTTTAGGCCTCAGTTCTCCAAATACCTGAAGCCAAAGAGGGGTATAGGCCCCGATTCGCTCAAAACCGGTGCCAAACAGGTGCCAAACAGGGGTATAGGCCTCGATCCAGTAAGACCCGAAGCCAAAAAGTGGCTGGACGTTAGCTGTTTGGCCTTGGTCCAAGGAGACCCGGTGCCAAAAGGGGGTCAATGGCTTCGGTTCCTCTAACAACCGAAGCCATAGGGTTTATTTAGGGTTCAAAATTCGCGAACCCTTCTTCTTCCCCATGTCAGCGCCTCTGCAACTCCTTCCACTCTCTCTCTCTCCGCTGCACCCACTGCCACCCACCCTCTGGCCCACGTCGACCTCCTCCGGCCAGTGCAACCACCACGCGAGCGAGCGCCCTCCATTTCGCATCTCTCTCTGTCGCTCTCTCTCTCGCATGCTCTCTCTCTATCGCGCGCTCTCTCTCTCTCTCTCTCTCCGTTGCACCCACTGCCACCACACCCTCCAGCCACTGTCGACCACCTCCGGCCACCTACGACCACCTCTGGCCAGTGCAACCACCACGCGAGCGAGCCCCCTCCATTTCGCGTCTCTCTCTCGCGTGGTCTCTCTCTCGTGCGCTCTCTCTCTCTCCACTACACCCACTGCCACCACACCCTCCGACCACCGTCGACCACCTCCGGCCACCTGCGACCACTTCTCGGTTTTTCTCCGGCAATTGTAGTACCGCCATTCCTCCAAGGTAAGTTTCTAACTCGTTTTGAAGCTCCCGGTAAGCAACAAATGTATTTATTTCTCATTATTTAACTTATTTTCATGAAACTTTGAAATTAAAATATGTCAATTTAGAAGGTTTATATTTGTTCAGATAAATTAACTATAAAAAGGTTTGAAATTTAAAAAAATTTAGAAGGTATTTCAAACGAATAAAATAGGAGAATTTCGAATACTAAAAAAAATGTCATTCCTTTTCACTTCTCTTACTCCACTCACGAAGGTCAAATTGGACGGACTTAAACTAAAGGCTTAGTCGAGTCAATTTGGATTGAAGATCAAGACGAGTTGGTCAAGATCAAAGGACAAGTTGAGTAAGCTTGGGTTTAAGATTTTGCTAAGTTGGTCCAAGTCGTAGGTCTTGTTGGGTTGATGAGACTGAACATCAAGAACAGTCAGCCCGAGATGATCGAGACGAGTTAGCTTGGATCGAAAGTCGAGATGAATCAGCCTATGTTGAAGGTTGAGCCGATTCGACTTGGAGCCAAAGGTCAAGCTGATTCAACCCGATCAGAGGTCAACCAATTTGCTAGGGTCGTGGGTCAAGCTTATTTAGTTAAGGCTGAAGATCAAGTCAATTCAGCTTGGTTCAAAAGTCGTATCGTTTTGGCCAAAAGGTTGAGTTAATTCAACTTGCTCCGAAGGTTGAGCCAACTTGGCCTGAGGCAAAGGTTGAGATGAGCTTGTCCAAGTCGAAGGTTGAGCTAATTCAGCTCGAATCGAAGGTCGTGTTGTTTTGACATGTGCCAAAGGTCGTGTCGTTCGGCCTAGGCCAAAGGTCATGCTCTTTTGGCCCGAGACCAAGGGTTGAGTTTATTCGGCCTAGGCTGAAGGTTGAACTGATTTGGACCGAGCCAAAGGTCGAGCCGATTCAACCCGAACCAAAGGTCGAGCCGATTCAACCCGAACCAAAGGTCTTTTGTCTTTTCGGCTTGGGCTGAAGGTTGTGTTGATTCGATTTGGGTCAAAGGTCAAGCTAATTCAGTCCAAGATGAGTCTGTTCGGGCCGAAGGTTGAAATGTGTTCATAGGGTCGAAGGTCGTGAGGAGTCGGCCGAGACCAAAGGTTCTGATGAGTCGGCCTATACTCCAGGTTGAGACGAGTCGGCTCGGGTCTTAGGTCGTGATGACTAGCCTTGGAATGAAGGTCGAGACAATTCGATCTAGGTCAAAGGCCATGTTGAGTAAGCTAAGTTGAAGGTCTAGATGACTTATCTCGATCCTACGATCAAGATGACTCGAGATGAGTTGGTCTAAGCTTAAAGTCAAGCTAAGTTAGCCTGGATCGACTTAATCATCATGGATTGATTGAGTTTGAGAACAACACTATTATTTACTCTTATTATTAAGTGTTATATAGAAAATGATTAATGTATCAAAAATAGATAATGATTTCTAACAATTCCATGAAATAAAAATATATGGTATCTTAATTAATTACAATTTAGTTATCCTCATTTCTCAAATAATTTATTTGGATGAAGTAATTGAAATATCTTAGATTTTAATTTCTCTTTTAAGGTAAAATACTATTTTTAAAATATTTAGATAACTCAACTTTATATTCTAACCCGAGTTGATTTAGCTCAACCTTCGATCTGGGACGACCCGTCTTGATCTTCGGCCTAAATTGGCTTGACCTTCAGCCTACCTATAATCAATTTGACCTTTAACCTATGCCAACTCTTTTTGAGCTTCAGCCTATGCCAAATTAGCTTTAGCTTTGTCCTTCGCAAACTAGTCTCAACTTTCAACTCGATTGATTCATCTCAATCTATGGCCCATGTGACTCGTCTTAGCCTTCGGCTTTGATCAACATGTCTCGACTTTTGGTACTCTTAATTGCAATTCAAACCTCATGTCTGTAGTATAGAACTTAAGGGTGTCAAACACAGGATGATCCCTTCCAGGTGGAGGAACCCTTGCATTAACAACATGAGTCTTTAAACCAACGAAAGTCGCATATTCATGTCTGGTATATGCCAAGCATAAGAAGATTTGATTGGATATAAACGCTGGACTAATTGTCATTGCTATCTAGTGTTGATGAAGTAAGATGAGTGATCAAGTCATCAAAACAATAAAAACAAATCAAATAACCAACACGTAAAACAAAAACATAATATATATCAAACCAAGTTAGTATAGAGAATTTAGAAGTTACGTCTAGCCTGGCCCGAACCACCAATCAATCTTCTGTGGGATGGGTTATCCTAGTAGCCCATTTTTATTTCACGAGTCAGCCCGGTCCGACCCGTTTTTGACCGGCCAATGATAGGTTGGGCCTTTCCACTCCTAATGTGATAAAGGTGTTTGATGAAATGTATGAGCATGTGTGGAATTTCGTAATGTAGAGCTACAAAACTATTAGTAGTCCTAAATGCAACTACAACCTATGATTAAAACTATGGGAAACTATGTAAATCATAAAAATCGAACTAAAGTGTAGAAAAATGAAGCAAACACTACAAGAAAAATTGATATTATCGACAACTAAAATCAATTGCTAATGTTTAAAATCTGTGGGTAAATCAAAATTACTCACTGATTACTAACGGTCAAAAATTCGTCGGTAAACACATGTTTGTAAATTTTACCAACGAACAAATTCTGAGGAAAAAATTTGTTGGTAAATAGCGTGAACCAGTTTATCTTCTTCCTCCTTCCACCTCATTTTCCTTTTATCTTTTCAATTTTTCTTCTTCCAAAACCTCCTCCACTACACCTCTTACTCCATCGTCGTTGTCACCATCGCTACCATCCTTGGTTCTTCCTTTTCTTCATCTTCCTTCTCCATTTCCACCTCCTTCTTTCACTCCTTCTTCTTTCTTTCAAATTTCTCTATCTTTAACCACCTCCGTCGAGCCATTATTGTGTATTCGTTGCACCACTACTGCACCTCTACTACACAACCACTACGTCGTTGTAGTGTCACTACCTCACCTCTTCTTTTGATGCACATTCTTAATTTTTAAGACATTGAACGCAAGATTTGGACAGAATTTTACCCGTTCTTTTTATCGATGGATAAATTTGTCAATAATTAAAATATTAAAATTCGTCAATAATTTAAATTTATCGAGAAAAATAAATTTATTAGTAAAATTTCATCGATAATTTAAAAAAATATTTGCAGTGAGCTAGAATATTCATGAATGCACGTGCGAATGATGATTCTTGCGTGTATGCGGTTAATTTCGTGGAATTGATGATGAAAATGACTAAAAAACAGTAATTGAGAAAAAAGATGTGGATTTATCAATTAAAGAGAGAAAACGAAAGTTCCCACACTAAGAACCCTAACTAACATAATTAATAACCAAACTAAAATTTTCTAATTCCTACTTCGACCTACTTCGAACTTGTTCGAATTGAGTTATGGAGACTTGTGGAACTATGCAAAGCCTAGAGACAACACAAACTCATAGCTAAAATGCATGAAAATAGCAAGAAGATGAAGAACAAGTGAAACATAAAAAAAATAACGAATTTAGCGGTCTAACCAGATTTTTCTTCAATTCAACTTCGAATTAGAATGTGATAGCTGGGAGTAAGTTTTACTACAGTTGCCTCTTTAGCAAGTGCAGGTGAATTTCCTCTCAACTTAACTATCATGTTCACCACCAAAGACAAGTCACCTTTTCTCACCTTATTTGCACATGGAAACTTGTCAAAGATTATTAGAAGGAATTTTCATGAAAAGGAATAGTTTATGTACTCCTGCATTATTTGTTAATGAACTAAAAAGGTCATGTGAACTATTTACATTAAGGAAAACATGATGTCTAGAACTAAAGAAATAAGAGTCTCAAATATGAAGGAATAAAAAGAAATTAAAAACCTATTTAGCAGTAACTATTCGATAAAATCCTACTTTAAAAATAGCAAATCAAACTAATTAAACTATTATAAACTATGCTAGAATTAAACTAAGACTAGACAAATAATGCAGAGTAAAGCTAATACAAAGACAAGAGAACTAATGAAAAATCTTACTCTATCAATAAAGTCTAAACTAGAGCCATAAAATTAAGAAAGTTGAAGACAATACTAATATGTTCTAGACTATCACTAAACTACTCCCAAAAATTATCAATTAAAAGGAAATTAAAGTAAAAGATTATCTACCTAATCTACACTAAAATTGTCCTAAAAAGTTAAGACTCTCACTAACAAGCACTTAAAAGAATGATTTTAACTTTGAAAAGTTTTAGCACTTGGGAACTTATCATAGGCTTAAATGAGCTGATCCCACCTAGGGATGGCAACGGGGCGGGGCGGGTACGGGTATCATGATCCCATCCCCATCCCCATAATAAAAATTCATCCCCATCCCCATCCCCAAACCCAACGGGTA
>Ga0214545_1004580_pt1 | contig 25737 bp, 13 predicted proteins | sample CNSS4metaG_FD_160064 | JGI IMG/M metagenome (GOLD analysis project Ga0214545, IMG submission 160064) | Root nodule microbial communities from cowpea collected in UCLA plant growth center, Los Angeles, California, USA - CNSS4 | ecosystem: Host-associated > Plants > Roots > Nodule | place: USA... | reverse complement strand
CTCAAAAAGATAATAAAAAAAGAAGTATCTTAATAAATATTTTTAATTTTTATTATATTTGATTTTATGTTTTATCATTTATTATTATTAAATGTTATACTTTATAAAAAATTAAAAAAATACCTAACTTAAAAATCATATTTTTTTAATATAAACTACATATAATTTAAATTTTTTTTAAAATATTAAAATTTTCTAAATTACATATAATATAAAAAAATTAAAAAAATTTGGGAGGGGGGGCCATGGCCCTCCCTGCTCCTTAAAACATCCGCCACTGATGCTAGGTAAGTTGTATGTTGACTTTTTATTGCTATGCGTTGTTTTATCTTGATGGCTTACCCTTGCATGTTTGTAGTTAAAGTTTGCATGTGCAATGATCGTATAACTTGTGTTATACGGGAGTAAAGTGACGTTGCAAATAGTGTTGATTTGGATGCATAACAATGAGGAGCTTGGGGATTGCATTGGGAATGATGTTTTTATTTCTAATATTTTTGGAACAATTTTATTTTAGAAATGTATAAGTCAAATGAGTTGGACGTTGGATATTCTTGAAATTGGAAAGTTTATTTTTTGATGAAATAAACAATGTTTATTCTTAGATTGAAAATTTCCTACGTAATTTAGTAGCATCCTGACGGGCAGTGGCGGATCTTGGCAAATAATGTTGGGGGAGCCAAATGATATACACAAAATTTATATGTTTAATTATTGTCATTAATACAATAAAAATTAACACATAATTTAGTATAACTATAACTAAAAAAATTGTATCTACAAAAGAAATCATATAATATCATATATTAAATATTCCTATATTTGAAGATATTTTCTCATATCACGTTCCAAACAATAAATACAAGACTCCTCTATCATTTTATTTTTCATCAATATATCTATTTTTTCAAGTTTAAGATTAAAAAATAATTTATCATAATAAAATCAAATATTCAAAAACGCAATTACTAAAAGAAAACTTTATGATAATTGAGTAACAATTAAAAATCGGTTATAAAAGAACACAACACATTATTTTTTTCTTTTATATTCATAAAAAAAGCAAATATACACATGCTTAGACTCATGAGATTAAAAAGATAATGGTAACTATTAAACTAATATTTCACTATAAAGAGAGACAAAAGAGAGTTATTTCTTTTTTAAGAATAGAAGAAAATAGATGAAATATGAGAGTAAAAATAATGAGTTTGTGCCTAACTTACTTATTTCTTCGTAAACAAAAAAGAAACATGTGAAAGTGGAGGATAGGTGAGTACAATATGTGATAAATTCAAAACACAATGAAAATGAAAATAAAAAATATCTTAAAAAGTATTTGTATTCTTGTTTATTAGTATTAAATGTTGTGCTACAAAACGAATTAAAAGATATCTAATTTAATTTTTACCAATATCTAATGTATAAACTACATTATAATTTAAAACTTTTAAAATATATTAAAACTTTTAAAAAAATTTAAAAAAATTTTAAAAATTTTAAATATATAAATTTATTAATTTAAAAAAATTAATTTTGTGGGGGGGGGGGGGGGAGGGGGGGGGCGGCATGGTCCCCCTAGTCCCTTTTAACATCTGCCATTGGTGATAGGGTGTTATAAAACACACTACAGAACAAGAAACGATCAAACTTGAAAAGCTCCCCTAGCTTTCTCAAGATATGGGAACTTGTCCAAAGAACACAAGAATGTAGAACTAATCACATGAAATGTACTTTTCATAATTACTCAAAGAGTTTTTTAAATGTTTGTACTTTTCATTAAGCCACAATTATGATTTAAAGGATATGATGACAGACAAATTTAATCGATTAATGTTAACTACCAATCAATTGATTTTGATTTCACATAATTAGTGAAATCAATTGATTATAAGTTAATTCAACCGATTGGTATGTTCATTACATATCCTGTAAGAAAACAATTAACATGCTAGAAACTCATTTTAACAAGTTAACAAACCCTATTACATTTGTATGAACCTAATTACAATTTACTCATTTACAATTCTTCTCTTATTGTTCTCAATCAAGTCTTTAAATTCCTCACATGGATTCATCAAATCAAAACTTCATGACTTCTTATGATAAAAAATTCCAATTTAATGGAAGGACCAACATTGCACAATTTTAAACAAAATTGAGAATAAATTAAGTAAAAAAAAGAAAATATTGGGACACAATTGAATATTTGCCTTAAATATAGGTTCCAACGTACCAATTTAACTTATGTATTACTTCTTTCTATTAATTTACTCCATTCTTCCTTTCTTTTTCCTGCCCATCATTTTAATGTATTGTACTTTGATTTTCTTTTGTACTATTTTTGGTAGTAAAAAACCAACTTTTATTGATAAAAGTGACTATTTTTTATTTTCTTTTAAATTAGAAAAGGTTAAAAGAACCATTTAAAAGATTAAATGAAACACTAAATATAACTAAAAATAATAGATTGAAAAATTAAGTTCATCTTACCTTATTATATGGGTTCACTCATTTCCCTTATGAATACCTTAAAATTTGTTTATAATACATTCAATATTATATATTTATTTTCAAATTATTGTTATATGTTACAACTATTTTCATCCTTTTATGTAAGCTTTAATAGATTTGATACCATCATTCAAAACTCAAATTGTGTTTAACAAATGGAACAAACTCCTATCTATAATAAAGGACATCAACCTAGGAGTATAAAAATGGTTAAGAAAATGAAGTAAATTTTCTAATCATGCGTTAACTCCACAAATCATGATTAATACTCTTAACACCTTGAAATTAGAGAATGCACATGGTTAGTTCCTAGAAATTAAGGAAAAGTAATGATTACAAGTAGAAAATATTGATGATATGGACAAATACATCACATGTGACACCTACGAGGAGTCTTAAAGGGCACAACAAACTATTGGAAGTTAGAAGGGTCACCTAGAAAGGTCAAACTACCATTGTGCTTGTGAAAGTGCATGCGGGTAGTTTAACAACTTAAAAATACACGACAAACTACCTTGATTTCGTCAAAGCTTCTCTCAAGTGTCATCCATAAAGTTTTCATCCTTTGTTAAGTTCCTCTAAACACTAGGAATGTACTCATGTACAATTCCTCTAATCTCATACTCCAAACTCTTGAATATTCCACTTGTTAGTGTTCCTTGGAATCTTTCTTTTATTTCTTATTTATTCTTCTTTGTCATCCTTCTTGCTTGTATTCCTTGAAGCTCCTCTTCTCTTCCTTCAACAAGCTATTCTTCATCTTTATTTACATCAAGACCATCCTTTCCTTTTAATCTTTTTCTTTTTCTTCTTTCCCTCCCTTTACATTTTCTTCTTTCTCTTTCCCCCTTCTTTCTTGATTTTTCTCTTCCCCTCCCCCCAAATTCTCTTGAAGTATTTTTGACTCCATTTTTCATCTCTTGTAGAATTTGATTGCATCTCACAATAGTTGAGAAACCAAGGATCATTCCTATCCAATCATATTTTCAATCAGTGAAAGTTCTTGTTTACTATTAAGATTATTTATTATCTTCCTTTCCTTATGATTTTGTCACCAGTATTGGTGTGGTTAGTTAAGAAAAATGATCCTCTCAACTTGGTTAATCACATATTGAAATTTGGTGATGTTCATATACTTTACTCTAGGTCCCTAAATTTGGAGTAACTTCGTGCTTGAGTTAGAAATTTCTTTGGAATAAGAAATTATAGATAAAGGAAGCTATTTATGTTTTTGATAAAATCTTAGGATATATGATATAGATGCAAAGGTGACTTAATCACAAGATTCTGGTTTTTATGCAGGGATAATGTCTTGTTTTACAACTATTTGAATGCTTGGAATTAAATGTTACTTAAGTTTTAATTAATACATGATTGGTTTTAGAATGCTTGAATTGAATGCTCTCAATGAAAAACTTATTTAGTGGTTGGATTATGCCCGTTTAGGTATATAATTATTAGAATAAAGTTAATTTCTATATTTTTTCATATAATAATTAATGAGTTTGATGTGGATGAATATACACACACATATTGAATTGAATGACCAAGGTGTTAGTTTTGAAATCGTGATTTAAGCTAAGAAGGGGGGTTGAATTGACTTTATAAAACTTTTTCGAAAGCTTAAATCTCTTTTCAATTGAATCAAATAGACTGAAAAGTTAGGATGTAAATGCAGCAGACCAATACACTTTCAATCGATTAAAACATAAAACAACAGACTAATTTGTTCTTAAACTATGAAACAATCGATTAAAAAGACAAATCAGTCGGCTAAAATACTGGAGATTTATGCAGAATGCAAAATTCGCAGATTTAACTCAAACAACAATCTTTTACATACAAGACTTGTTCCAATCAATATTTATAACAAGTATACAACCTTAGATTACACAAGAACGCATTAAATCACACCAAAGAACGAGTTGCTTGGTTTTCTTGAGTTTTTAAAGAGATTCAAAGTGAGTGAGATGAGGGATAGAGAATTGCACAATTGTTTTTATATTGGTTCACTCAATCACAGAGCTACATCCAGTTTATCAGGACAACCTGAGCTTGGTTTTCACTATATTCAAAAGTTTTACAAATCACACACCAAGATTACACTTTTGAACAAAGAAACTCATAAGATTTTTGACTCACACAAAAATCTAGACACACACCCTGTAAGAATCACACTTACAGACTTGAATCACATCAGACAAACCAACCAGAGGTACAAGAACATCCAAATATGATGGTGCCTGTGCCTAGCCAACCATACATGTGTTCTTCAAGCTACTCACCGACCAAAATGCCTCCAAGATCAACCAAGATCTTCAAACCACGAGTTGCAGCTGTGTATTGCAGAGAGAGAGGGTTTTCTAGAGAAGAATGACAAAGTTTCGTGCTTAAAAACTCATATTCGCACCTCTGCTATCGAAAACACAACATATATAGTCTGGTTTAAGTAAAAATAGTCGATTGAATTTTCCGTACAATCAGCTAATTTTACTTGACTTAAGTGAAATCAGTTGATTGAAAAATAATTCAACTGACTGAATGCATTCATACCAGAAATTGTATACTGCAAGCCTTTTAACCTGTTAAAACCCATTTTAACAGATTAAAAGAGACACACTAAGGCACACAAGACATCTAACCTATGTCATATAGTCTAACAACATGATATAATAACAAAATATTACATTTAACATGTTATTTTCAGATTTAATACACTAAAACTTAATTTTCAAGTGGATCTTCATTGATCTTCATCAAACACCTATAATCTTCATGCATATGACTTTATCAATTCTTTGCTTCAAGTTTGCTTGTACCAACACAAGGTTGAATTGGGATGCGTGAAAGATGATAAGTGAACAAATTATAAATTATATTGATCATTTTGAACTATTGAAAAGTATTTGTTGAAATGACTTCGAATAAAACATTTGAAAAATGATTTGTTTTCCACGAGGTTGATTTTATGATATTATTGCTCAATTGAAAATAACATTGCAACTCAACCCTATATTTGGTTACATTTTAGCTCAAACGAATTTAATTTTTCTTTCTTTATTTTCTTATTCTATCTTTAATAGATTGTATGTGGATGTTTATTGTAAATGTAAAGTGAATATTAATTTGTATATTTAATTGATTTATGATTTTGTTAAGTCATGTATGTTATATGAAAATGGTTGTTTTAGACTACCGGTAAGAATTGTATGAATTTGTAATTACATATATGATATGATATTAAAACTATGATTTGATTTGTGTGTTAAGGACTAACACCTTTATTGTAACCAAAATTCCCTTACGTTGTTGATAATCTAGGTCACATAAATATTAACATTAGGTGCTCAGGAACTAAAGGGGAGTTCTTACGCACCATGACATGTGTAGATGCATGAACCTAGATTCTAATAAACTTACTTTTATCCATTATTTTTAGATTCACTTATATATCTAGGTACTAATTTAAATTAAATATAGGTTTATATTGAAATATAATTTATACTAGTCTTTTGGAAGATATTGGTCAATATTATGGTTATTGAATAATTTTTTATGTATATTTGATGTATAAATCCATATGTAGTCTTTATAATTTTTGTGTTTTGGTATATTAATGAAATTATAATTTTTGTATATTTGTGTATTAATGAAATTTAATTGTTTTTCGTGGTTAATCATAATATTGCCTTATATATATATATTGTTTTTCTTAAATTAAAAACTTATTTTCAATAGTTTACTCTTTATGTGTGTTGTGATATACGATTGTTTTTCTATGTACATGAACAATACAAAAGACATCTACACCAACATCTCTTATGCAGGATATTGAAATTTATTTGTAATTTTTTAAATATTTGTATTTATATGCATATATTATATATATATATATATATTAAATTCGTATTTTTAAATGTTATATAATTATGTAAAGGAGTTACAAAATTAATCAACATAGAAGTCAAAATAACACTTTTCCCAAACATTAAATAGGAAAACATAATGAAAAATTTTAAAGATAAAAGGTTATGTGAAATCTAATTGAATAGATAAAACACCATATGTTTTATGAAGTAAAATTAAATAATGAGAATTCAAATAATCTTTTACAATAAAAAGTATTATATTATAAAATAACAAAATGATTAGAGCCTATAAAAAAAATGTAAATTGAAATACAGGACAAACGATTTTTATAGCTATTGTTGAATTTTCCCATTAAACACCTAACCTGAACACGGTAATTTTGACTCCATTTTGAAACTAAGAACCCGTTTGAAATGAAGTCTCGATGAGTCTTTCATTTGTCAATCAATGAAGCAAATTTAACCAAAATAAAATACAGATGATTTAGGAAAATAATTATTTAACAAAAAAAAATTAAGTGAATATTTGAGAAAGTCTACGACATGGATGGGTTAAAGTTAATTTGTCGTTTTTAAAAAAAATAATGTTTATTCAAAACTATAGAAAACATTAACTTTTACTCAAGAAATTCTTTAACTGTTAAACTCCTCCTGTCTATTATTATTTCACTGGATCTCCAACAAGTTTCGAGCCTCTATAAATTAATTCCACAAACTCAATTATAAAATTTATGGCAAAATCAAAAAACTTGTAATGAAAAAGTTCAGTGTAAATAAAAAACCTAAATAAAATTTCTCAAATGATTTAAAAAGTTATTCACATTCTGAAGTTTTAGCCAAATGCACCAAAACAAAAAGCGTGCCTATGCTTTTCGGATAAGCAAAAAAGCGTGCGTAATTGCATTGTAGTTATTTTGACTGTCTCTGTTGTGGGCACCTTTGCGTTCTTGTTGTGGTCTGTCTTTTCTTCTTCAATTCACAGCAAAGTTAGAGAGCGAAAGGGAAAGCAACCGAACACGCTTGTAACTTCCCTAATTACCAATTTCCCATTTTCACTACGAATCTCGAGGGTTTTATTGGAATCGAAAGGTCTCTGATCGATTCTGATTCGGAAAATGGCTTCTTCGAGTGCAGCCGGTGCTGGATCCACCGACCCCACAGCTGCAAGAAGAAACACCAAGCGACCCAAGTGTAATGCACTCTGATCTCTCCGATCTCTCGTCGTTTTTCGCCTTTTTAGCTCCATTTTCAGTGGCCCTTTTCTCTTTTTTTGGCTTGTGATGCAAATTTCGTATTTGTTTTTGTTTGAGTTAAATTGAGTATGTGTTAGGAGGAAAAGGGGTTTTGGGTTTTATTTAGGTGCTTGGGTAAGGTGTATCGCTTGTGATAGTTCCCGTGTTAGTATTTAGTGCCTGAGAGTTCCTAGATTGATATACCCTTTGATGGAGTTCTATTTCATGAAGATATGATACTTTGTGGAAGCTAATGTCCTTTTTTTTATTTGATTTGATTTTCGGGTGTCGGTGTTTGTGTTACAAGAGGCTTCTGATGTGCATCGGTGTTTGTTGACTTAATGGAAGAGTTTCACGCAGTTGGATAGTGTGTGATGATTTGAGAACATTGTTTTTGTTTCTTTTTGTTCTTTTGGGTAGCAACAGAAAATTGAACTGATTATATCTTTTTGAAAATATAATGCTTTTCAGATTCAAAGTTTACCCAGCAAGAACTTCCAGCGTGTAAGCCAATTCTCACGCCACGAGCGGTAACACTAACTACTACTTTTTTGTAATTCACAGCTCGTGACTATATGTGTACCCTAAATGCATTTGAGTCCTTTTCTGTTGTCGTGATATTGCTGGTACTTAATTTTAGTTTTTCATGCAGGTTATTTCTGCATTCTTGCTTGTCAGCATAGTATTCGTTCCTATTGGAGTTGCTTCGCTAATTGCTTCGAGGAAGGTGATGTTGAGTGTTTTAAATGTGGTGATCATGCTCATAGTTTTATATAATGCTGAGTTTAACTTTCAATTTGTTGTATCTGTCAGGTTGTTGAAATTGTTTTTAGGTATGAATCCACGTGCATACCAAATAATGTTACTGACAAGGTAGCATACATTCAGAGTTCTGCAAATAAAGCATGCAACATAACACTACATGTAAATCTCCTTCGCACCTGTTTATCCATTTCATTTTACTCACATCTTTCTATTAAATCTGTTCCCATGATTGATAATAAATGGAGGTCTCATTGAGGCAATCTTTTCTTTCTTCAAAAAATTTTCTTTTGAAAAGGTGCACAAGCATATGAAGTCACCTATTCATGTCTACTACCAGCTTGACAACTTTTACCAGAATCATCGCCGGTATGTAACAACCCTTGTCTTCATGCTTCAGACATTCATTTTAACTGTTTCTAATCCACATTTACAAAGGGAGGGAAAAAGATCCTTTTATGAAACAAGGATATCCTGGTTCTTTCTCCACCAGTTTTTCCAAATATTTATTGGATGGGGGACTGCCCAGAAACTGATGCTTGTCCACCATCTTTTTTTATAATGCTTCTTCTCTCGAGCTTATTCTCATCACATACGTTAACTGTTTTGAAATTTATAAACCTAATGTAAAACTACTTTTCCAGTTTTACTATATACTCTGTATCATAGTAGGTAAATCCCTGATAGTAGTGTGGAGTAGCCAAGCCTGAAAAAGGCCATAATGGTATAGGTATAGCATCTTGGACAATCCTTACACCGAATAATGCCCATAGTGCATATAGTTTTTCATACATACACAAAATTTTATCACAATACAACTTCAAATGTTGTGTTTCACGTAATTTTAACTCTTGAATAGTTGTTTAATCCATTCAAGCTTACAAGTAATTAATGCCATACTTCTCTATTCAACTTCTGCACTAGATTGAACAACAACATTTGTTTTCTTGCTTGCTTGAGAAATAAGATTTCCACCCCTAAATACTTGATATCTGGTAGTAAAGTGCCTATATGTCGGGCATCCTACCCAATCAACATCACAATATCCAAAAACTTTGTTATTTTCCTTATCCTCATGTAATAGTCCTTGTTTAAGAGTCTTTTTGACATATCTAAGAATGTGTATGACAACATTTCAACGATCAATGTGACTATTCCACATAATTTGACTAACAACCCAGCTACAAAGGAAAGATTGGGTCTTGTGGTTGTGAGGTAAATATTTCCCAACCAATCTCCTATATCTCTTAGGATGTTTGAACAACTCACCATGATCATCATTAGCGTTTGATTAAGATCCATAGGACTATCAATGCACCTACCCTCATGCCCTCGACCTCCATGTCCGCCTCCTTTAGTGCCACATTCTCCTCTTCCTCGTGTGATAACCATGACAGATGGTTCCTCTAGTGCATGAGCCTCCTAGGGTTGAGGCATTGGGACACGAAGAAGGCGTGTGGTCAAGGTATCCATGGAAGGGACCTCATGACTAGTTAGAAGTTGATCTCTGATATGACCAAAATCTGGATGTAAAGAACAGAGGATCATCACCATATAATATTTGTCCAATCTCTTCTTAATTTTATCCCAAGATTCGACTTAAAAGAACATCCTCTGTTCTTCCATAACTGATTGGGCTTCAATCATGAAGGAGACTATATCATGGTCTGTCATTTGGAGTGATGGAAGTTTGTCAGCAGGTAGAGACGTTCGATGTTGTTGGCATAGATGTTTTGAGTTTTCGCCCAAAATGAGTGGCATGTTTTAAAAGCTCTAAGAGACATCAGAAGTCTTGGTTCCACGGATTGCACAACAAGGCACATAGTTGGAAATCGGTCTGTTTCCATTGTTCAGCTTTTTCAGCAGGCACATTACTTCCATTTTGCTCAAGGTGATCTTGATAACCTTGGCCAAGGAACCATATTTCAACAGATGCAGCCCGCGGTAGATAATTTTGTCCATTTAGCTTCTCAGAAGTAATGCGGGGCTTCTAGAGAGTGAAATAGGATTTCTAGTGGCCATTATTGACGAAAACAAGAAACCAGCGAGAAGGTGTGAAAACAGTAGGAAAAAGGAAAGCCCTAGGGTGACTTTCACAAGGGGTGACATTGAACCACGTTTGAACGAAACTTTGAAGGTCAAAACGGAGACAGGAAGGCCCGACGAGACTGGCAATAGCGGTGCGATGAAGGTCCGGTGAGCAGAAGGCGATGTGTGGGCGTCACGCGCCTAGTAGCAACGGTCAGAAGTTGAGCGCGTGACGATTGCGTGGATGAGAACTAGCCTCCGGCACTGGCAGGGTTGGCCTTCGCTTGGAGAGGCACTCCATATCCAGGGCTTGTCGGCGAAAGCTGTGGTGGCCGACGTTAGTGGCCAGTAGAGGATGATGAATTACAACAAAAACTGTGTCGGAGATGATGGAGACAGGTAGAGCGGGATCGATCCCGCTTTGATACCAACTTAAGATTAAACATAGAAAATATATGATTAAAGGACTGGAAAAACCCTCTCATGTATTTATATTTACATAGATTAAGAGTTGATACAATAGGGAGATGGGAGGTCAAGAGGCTACCCTAGACTCCTAGCTACAAAACTAGAAGCAATAATTAGAGGTAACCTAACACACTACTCCCGACTTTAGGTAGACTTAATAATTATTCCAACAATATTAAAGGGAAATCAATTTCCTAAAATGAAGGAAATAAATCTCTAGAAATAAAAACTCTATATTAGGAGCAAATTTACCAAATAAACTTACTCCCAATCCCTTAATTTTAGGGATTTCTTACAAACAAATCTATTTATTAATCAATTGATCTATATTTATTGTACAATAAACGTGCAATATTTACACCCAAATTTTTAAAAGTTTAGGTATTTGAGGATGTGAATGACAACATTGCAATGATTAAGACGAGAATCCTACATAAACTGACTAACTAGTTTGATTGCTAAAGACAAGTTAGGTGTAGTAGTGGTAAGATAAATAGGTTTCCCAACAACCTTTCCATATCTTTCTAGGTTTGAGAAGGACTCACTTCTGCCATTAATTTTTGGTTTGGATCCACTAGACTATCCATAGGCCTATAATCAATCATACATGTTTCTTGTTGGATGTATAAGGCATATTTTCTTTTAGAAATTATAGTACCTTCCTTTGATTGAGTTACTTCAATACCAAAAAAGTATTTAAGAGATTCAAGATCTTTGGTTTGAATGTGATTGTGTACACGCTTCTTTAGTTGAGAAGTTTTAGTGGCATCATTCCCGATAATGATCATATAATGAACATGCACAATCAAGTATACACATTTCTCAGGAAATGTATGATAATAACAAATTGAATCATTTACATCATACGTTTTGGCATAAAACTTTTACAATGTGGCTGAATTTTTTAAACCTAACATGTGGGAATTATTTAATACCATACACAGATTGGTGTAATTTATAAACTAACCCACACATCAATGTAGATTTCTCCATCAAGGAAGACATTCTTAATTTCCAATTGATAAAGAGCAAGTACCTTCTTAAAGAGCCATGGGTCAACCAGGATCGTCATTATCATGAGTTGTTTTATGGGCAGATAGTGGCCAAGGACATGAAAAAGACGACTCATTATGTAAATTTGGATCAGTCCTGTGCGTTCTGTGCTAATAATGGATTGGTGGAGGTGATGATGGTTTTGGTAGACTTGGAGGAGAGGAACCTAGTAGACATGTAGTACTTTTAGTTTTTGGAGAATAACAACGATACTCTTTTTAGAGATGAAAATATTCCAAGAAGACACATTTGAGAGCTCTTGTAGAGATGTTATCCAACCTAGGGGACACATCATGAACAAAACATACATACCCAAAAACACAGTGAGACACATGAAATAATGGTTGATTGAGAAATAGGATAGAATGGGGAATGTTATTGTGAAGGGAGGAAGAGAGCATTCCATTTACGAGGAAGCAGCAAAAATAGCATCACCCCTATAAACTAACGTTATGACATCAATCAATAAGGTACAAGTAGTCTCCAACCAAATGTTTACTTTTGTCTCTCTACCATACCATTTGGTTGAGGTTTATGAGGATTGATATAAAATGCCATGTAAAAAACTTAGAGGAGTAGAAAAGCTAGAAGAATAGTATTCTTTGGCATTATCAATCTCATAAATTTTTATAACTTAGTCAGATTTATTTTTTATATTTCATTAAGGAAATGCACAATCATATACAATTTTGGATTGATCTTTCATTAAACAAACTCAAGTACAATGAGAAGATTCATCATTAAATGTAGCAAAATATCAAAGCCAAAATGAGGTGACTTGGCTTGGACCTCAAATGTCATAATGAATTACAAAAAAGGTATTATTACATGTCTTGTTTTAAGTCTCTTTGGGAAGGAAGATCAATCATGTTTGCCTAGTTGACATGGCTCACTTTAAGAAATGAAATTTGTCGAGGTTAGGCACCATTTTTTTAATACATGCAAAAGTTTATGAGATGGGGATACAAAACATGATAAGGAAATTCTGGTTCCATATAGTAAAGCCTCTTAGCTTCATGTCCTTCACCAATCACTTAATCCTTATTGCGCTCATATATTCAAAATAATTGGCATCATATGTTACAGTACAATTTAATGACTTATTTAATTACCTTAGAGAAAGACGGACTTGACCAATTCCCTGAGAAACATCATTAGACCCATTCACTATACTAATAAAATGGGAACTTTAGGAGAAGAGATGGAAGTAAATAATGAAGTTTTAATAGAAATAGGATCAGAAAGAAGCACCTGAAATGTCCATGGGCTTTGACTTTTCATGTTGAGAAATGCAAGTTGTTGACAAGCTAGATTGGGTGGAAGTTTGTGCCTAAATACTATACTTTAACTTCAATACCTAAATTCATGGTAAAACTTTGGTTCTACCCTCTCGTATTTGAATACAATGGTTGTCTTATCAATGAAGTCATGTAAAGAAAAGCAATTTTCTTTGGTGTGACTCGTTCTCTTAAAATAAGTGCATTGAGGACGTCTGCGATCACTTCATTCTCTGCTATTTCCATAATCTCCTCTTTTGTAGAAAATACCATGATAGATGATTAAGTAGAATAATGAATATTTCTGCTGGTAAGAATGTGAACACGAAGTTGTTATGCTTTCCATATCATGGAATTTCTTGACAAGTTAGGATTCGGTGCCAAACTGACCAAATCTTGGATGCATGGGACAAAGAATTGTAACCAAATAGGACTTGTCCAACCCCATAATCTCTTCCAAGGATTCAACTTCTATAAACATCATTTCTTCAGCAGCTGGTTGTACTTCAACAATAAGAGAAGTCATTTCATGATGTGTTTGTTTGAAAGATGCTAATTTATGAGCAGTCATATGGGCATAGAATATCATTTGAAAAAAAAAAAAACTCTTAACCTTCAAAAAAGAGGGACACGATTTGAATGCTCCAAGAGTTCCCAATATATTGGGTTTCAGAGATTGTCTCTAGGCGTAAAGCTGAAATTCCATATTTTCCCACTATTTAACTTGGTCTGATGGAATTTTACTACCATCTTCCAAGTGGTCATGAGAAACTTGGCCAAGAAGCCACAATTCATCAAATGCAAACCAAGACGAATAATTTTTGCCATTAAGCTTATTTGAAGTAATTGGGGGTGATCCAGGAAATTGTAGGACAAGTGCAGAGGTCAATGCAAATTAGAAACAAATATTGCAGGGGTAAAGAAAGAACTTTCGAGGTGTTCAAATGGGGGCCCAGACTTTAATAGGTGAGAAAGGAGGAAAAGGAGGTTGGAATAAGGGACAAGAGGGGCTGACAGGAGCAATGAGGCAGAGTAAGATCGTTCCAACAACTGGAAGGTGGCATGTGGGCTACACACACCCTGGTTGTTCATTCACGATGTTATGCATGGCAGTGTGTGAGGAGGATTATGCCTGTTTGCTCAGTTGGTTCTCCATCGCACAGGGACGCACCCTAGGTATGGTACATCGAAAAAGTGGTTTTACACAATGGACAACAACAGATGATGATGGTGACTACTGGTTTACATCTCTCGGCAAGACGAACACAGTGAGATGCTCATCAGAGAGAAACAACAGTGATAGCCAGCAACAGACAATGGTGGACTCACATAACATTGACGAAGAAATCAAGATTAACCAGCAAAGATATGAACTGGAGATATAAGTATAGAAAATACGCTTTGGAGAGTAATTCATCTGTCAGCTCATTCATTCATTTACAGGAGTTCGTTACATCGAAGATACACGAAAATGTAATGTTCAATCCTACACGTATGGGTCAGATGGGTAATACTATGCATAAGTTGACCTATTCTAACAAGTTAACCCATCTAAATAAGTTACACAATTCTTACAAAGTCGCAACTATCATTAAATATATTATTAGATAACATTATTATTTGTAACTCCTAGAACTATATGGAATTGTTAGATAACAAATTATTATTTGTATGCATGTAATGTATAGAGGCATCCACATATCTGATATTTTCCCCCTATACTCATCTTATATTTAGAGTACATTGCCATTTTAATGTCTTTGATTGGTTGTTTTCCTCAACTGTTTCAGTCTCTTAATATATTCTCTTATAAGCATGGCAATTTTGTTTACTTTAGATATGTTAAAAGCCGAAGTGATGAGCAATTGAGGGATCATAATGAAGAGAACTCCACAAGTGCGTGTAAGCCTGAAGATACAGCCAATGGAAAGGCAATTGTACCTTGTGGTCTTATAGCTTGGAGTTTATTCAATGACACTTACAGTTTCTCCCGGGACAACAGGAATTTGACAGTGAACAAGGAAGGCATCTCTTGGAAGAGTGATAGAGAGCACAAATTTGGAAAAGATGTTTTCCCTAAAAACTTCCAGAATGGTTCTATTAGAGGTGGTGCAATCCTCAATGAATCCGTACCAGTGAGTATTTTTATGAACTTTTGTTTTAATTGGATTACAATTCTATCCTCAAGTGTGTTTACTTTTCCTCACAAGGTTCAGCTATGAAATTAGATTTTAGCCTTCATTTACCCTTGCATGGGCTTTGTGTTATGCATTTATCTTTTAGTTTATTTGTTGTTGCTGCTACTACTGCTCTTTATACTTGTATTCGTAATTTATATATGGCAATGATTCTTCACATGGAAAATTATTGATGTTTCACATATTTGCATAGTTTAATATAAAAATTTCAATTGCTTCCCTTGATATTCATATGTTTCATCTCGTAATTAATCAAAGTTTTGTCAATCAATGGGGGATATTTTACTGTCTTTTTTGGAATGTTTTATGGAACAGTTGAGTAAGCAGGAGGATCTTATTGTCTGGATGCGAACCGCTGCTTTGCCAACTTTTAGGAAGTTGTATGGAAGGATAGAGGAGGATCTGAATGAAGGTGATACCATAAATGTAATACTGCAAAATAACTATAACACATACAGTTTTAATGGCAAGAAAAAGCTTGTATTGTCAACTACTAGCTGGCTTGGTGGGAAGAATGACTTCCTGGGCATTGCCTATCTCACTGTCGGAGGATTGTGCTTCTTTTTGGCTTTGGCTTTTACCATTGTATATTTTGTCAAGCCAAGGTAAATACTTGAAATCCACTATATTGCTTTTGGGTTCAGACCATGAAAGTTCATTTTGTGACTAGCACTTGTTTTGATAGGTTAGGGAACTTGTTTTGGTCTAATTAAGGATACATGTAGGGGAAAAACTTGATGTACCAATGTTATAGTAGACATAAATATTAAGGTATATGTTAGTAGGGGTATGAAAGGGGGAGGAGTCCAGAAGGTGGCAAATTATGTTTCTCTTTTTTTTTTTTCTTTTGTAGATATCATTTTGGTATACATGTTGGGGTAAACCAATTGCCTCTTCTCAATATATACTTACTGTTACTGACCAAAAAAAAAATTGAAAGTAAATTTTTATGGAAGGGAAATTCATGGGGTAGCATACTAATATTAAGAGTGCCTGCATCTATTTCGGTCTCTGTTGACTCAACTGTTTGTATGAAGTAGTTTAGGATCTTGTTCTTAGCTCCTTTCTCCAATTGAAATATGTTTAAAAAAATTTACAATTATGATTTGTAAAACACGCAAAAGCCTCAAAGAATACCTGTTTTAATGCTTTTCTCATGAATTTATTTCACATTTTTCTTTTTATTTTCTTGTTCTTTTTCTAGAAGTACTTACGGAGAACTGAAATTCACCCATGCTTAAACGGCTACTTGAAGTAGCAATTTTGAATTATTATCAACGCCTAACTTATCTTTCCATCTTTGTAGGCAACTTGGAGATCCCTCATATTTGTCATGGAATAGAAATCCAGGAGGGCACTGATCAGAGAAACTCATCATGCTTGTTTGTCATTTTCCATGGTTACAGGGCTCTTAGGTAATTCTACAAATGGGGTAGTAGTTTTTGTACATGAATGTTACCCAATTACTAGTAGCCCTTGTCAATTTAGGTGTTCTTATCATCATCTACAAGAAAACCAAAACACTTTTTTGTATGTTGTGCATCAGAATTTAATGTTGTATGCCCCTCTCACAATATATAGCATTCGAGTATATGTTCTAGTTGCACTTCACACCATGTAGAAAAAAATCGTGCTACTCATAGTTTAGGTTAAGGAAGAAATTAAACCTGGAAAAAGTGGATTTTAAGAGTTCAACTGAGCTGTATACTGAACTGTTCATATGTTAGTAAACGAGCTCTGTATTAAAATAAGAGACTAAAATATACGGTTATACTTAGGATTTTACCAATTGCTTTCTCTTGTGGATTTTCTTCTGTTGGGTGACATGGACAAAACATGCATATGGAAAAAAAGAGTGGTGGATATGGTAAAACAAAGTGGCTTGACAATGAATCCAACAAAATTTCTGAAAGTTTCTGCAACGGCAAATTCTTTTTGTCCTATACTTTTGGGAATATTAAAAATTTCGTTTTATTCTTTTTGGATTATATAATTCAGTAGTTGGAAATGACTTTTAATTATGTAATTTGGAAACTATATTCTTCTTATTCTTCGTTTTGAAAATCATTTTAAGCTTTTGAATCATACCATTCAAAAGTTGAAAATAGGTTTTGGATTATGCAATTTAGAAGTCTTTTTGTGAGAAAAATTTTCTAGATTGTGAAGTTAAAAATAATATTTTTGTACAATTTGAGATGTTTATTGGTTGTACGATATTTTTTTTAGAAAATTAAGGACGACCATGTAGGACAGATTGAATCATAAGTTTACAAAGTGAAATTTTTCATTCATAATTTTTTTTTATAATAATTAATTAATAATTTCTTATTTTGTAAATTGGTAATTAAATTTATCATTATAGTAATTAATAATGTTTTTATTAATTTTAAAATAATGTTTTTATTCAAGATTATAAATCATTTTCTTTATTATTATATGAAACAAAATTATGCTTATATATATATTTTAAAATTATATTTATATATTATTATATTATTTATATTAATTTTATATTATGGAAGTTATAATAAAAAATAAAATAAAGATAAAATAAAAATCAATTTGATGGAAACGTTGGTTAATAGAAGAGATTAGGTATTTGTCTCTGACTATAAGGTTGTTTCATACACTAAGTCATCATCAAAGTGTGAGAGGAGAAAGAAAGATAAAATGATAGTTTGAGAAACTCAGGTTGGAGAATAGAGATTGAAGTATACATTCTCACATGATTTTTTACGGATCAAGGTTAGTATCTATTATGATTTATATATGTTAGATTTATGATTCCCCTATTATGATATTTGTCCCAAATTAAGTTTTCCTAAATTATTGTGAACTCTAATTATAATTTTAGGAATTCTTGAGATCGGCATGAAATCTAATTAAATTCTTCCCATAATTAGTATAACCCTAATTATGAAATTTAGGGAGTTTGTGTCTTTTGCTGCGTATGGTAAACTTTTGAAAGTTTTCAATTTATATAGTGATGTTTATTTAATTAAAGTGGTATGGGTTTTGTTAGGTTTTTCAATGTGATAACTGTGATTTGTGAAGATAAATTTTATCTTTATCTAAATAGGTAAGAGGTGATAAATTTATATCAGAAAAATTATGATAAAGAGTAAAAGAATTTTTTTTTTCAAGAGGAAGGCATGCTTCTACAAGAACAAAACTTAAAAATTCCATGAGAAACCAATAATTGAGAAAATGAAAAATAACTCTCTAAAGTTCCTATAGTTACATATAATGAATTGAAAATTCATTAGAATGCAATCCAGGAAAACATCATCAAATTTGACAATACTCCCAAATCAAATTGATGAGTGCGTATTTTTGCCCTGTTTAATGTTTAATACTGGATTTTTAATTGAATTTTGTTCTTAAAAGATTGATTTAATTGGGTTTTCTTATAATTGTGTTTATTAAGCATGAGATACAAAAAGATGTTACAAAAATATTGATTTAATTGAGATTTTTTATAATTCAGTTTATATCATAAAATATAAAAAATAATAACTACCAAATCTTTTTAAATATGACAAGATCTTCTTAAATCTTTTTAGATCCACAACAAACAAATATATCTTGAAGATATTAAATTAGTTAGAAGATAATTTGAGAAGATTGCAAAGGGCTGATTTGGAAAATTAATACAAATATTAGTTGGTGATAATTTATCATTATCGCAACCAAAATCGCGATGGGAGACGAACAAAAAATTAAATTTTGAAAAAAATATAGTTTGGAATCACCATTTTATTATGAAAAACTACGAAAAAACAAAAAAGATAACAAGGTCTGCGAAAAACCAGATTTTTTATCCGGGAGTCGGTTACGTGTAGAGAAGTTATTAGCACCCCCACAACGCCCGTCCTAAGACAGTACCTTTAATTAAACATGCAAAGGGATGTGGTTTTCAAAATATTTAATTTTCCCAAAAATAATAATAAAAGAAACAAAAATATTTTTTTGATTTTTTGGGTCCGACAAGGATTGATCCTCACTCCTACATATCTCCAATTACAATAGAAAATCAAGGTTACAGAGTTCTTTTATGAAAAACTATTCGGAAAAAATATTTGGAAAATGATTTGACTTTTTCGGTAATTTTGAAAACTTTTTTATTTAAATTTTTAGTATTTGGAATTATTTTAAAATTGGTGTCACGCGACGCGAGCGACCAGACAGACACTGAAAATATTTTTTTTAATCTTTATTTTTTCACTTTTTTAATCTTATAAATTTTTAATATTTTTTAAGTTATTTAAAAGTCGATGTGAATGTCACTACGACGTGAGGAACTAGATATATATTAGGGAGTAAACAAAGAAAACTATTTTTTTTTTATTTTTAGATCTTATAATATTTAAAAAATATATAAATTGGGTGTCACGCAATGCAAGCGGCCAAACAAACACTAAAGAAAAAGGAAAAAATATTCTTTAGCAATTTAAAAAAATATAATGAAAATTGAAAAAAAAAATCAAAAGAAAAAAGAAACTAGCAAAATTTTCAATATCTCTTCTTTTATATCAATCTCACCCTCTCATCTTTTACATTACAACTACCTTTTCTTTTATCTTTTTCTTGTCTCCTTTTATAATATTTTTGTTTTTTTTTTCAATAGAGATAAAAATGAGATGTGTCTGTGTGGATGGTAATAAGAAAATGTTTTTTTTTTTCTTTTTCAATGTCTATCTATATTCACATATTGCACTATTAATGCAATCCTAGTTTTAATTGTAATATAAGGAAGAAATTGATCATGGTAACAACATACTATGAGAATCAAATCATAGCACAATATCAATCAAGATTTGTAATATTGATTCTAACCATTAAAGCACAAAATCAATCCCAATTAGTAATATTGATTCTAACCATTGGAAGAAATATTGCTTCTAATTAGTAGAATCATATCACTATACTACTAAAAAAACTCATATTTCCTGCCAATTTTGTTTTGAATTTTTTTTTTTGCAGAAAATACTTACAAATTTTGTTATGAAAAAAAATTTGCAAGAAATTGCTGCCAATATTTTTGCAAAATATTTTGTATAAAACACTTTTCGCAACAAATATTGTAGAAAATACTTACGAATTTTATAATTTTGTAGGAAATAATTACCCACGAAGGAATTTCCTACCAATTAAGATTCTTAGAAAAAATAGCAGGAAAAAGTCTTTTCTTGCAAATTTTTTTAACAAATTTGCAAGAAAATTCCCATGTAATATGAGAATTTTTAGTAGTTACTTTCTCTATTAGAAACAAAAGGTAGAAAATATGTTGAGTTATTGGGTTCATGAAGAAGAGTGTGATAATTAATAACAAATTAGGCTCTTCATTCTTTTTTTTTTCTTTTAAAATTAAAGTTTGAAAATCTTTAAAGAGTTTAGGGTTTAGGGTTTAGGTTTAGGGTTTATGGTTTAGGGTTCAACTTTTTTTTTTTACCATTCACTAAAAAAACATTTTTTTTATTTTTTTATTTTTTTTTTTGAAATGAAATTTATTCATCCAGACGAAATTGAGTGTTGACAATAATATATCTTTAAGTAATTAACTTATTTAATTATATCAGATATTTACATTATCAACCAACTATATTTGTCAAATAGTCTATATCTCTCCAATTTTTTTTTAAATATTCATAATCACTATAAAGCTAAATGATATTTATCTTTATCTTTATTTTAAAAGATATTTGGCAGATTTTAGAAACAGAAAAGTCCTGTCCAAGTCCTATATAGAGAGACCAAGGGAAAGTAGAAAAAACAAACTCGACACTTTGGAGTTTAGGAACCCTTAGGGGGCCTAATTCCGCTCTCTCTTTCTCTACATTCTCTTCTATTTTTATTTTATTTTATTTTGTATTTCATAGAGGGCTAAGCTTCAAGGTTTGATTCCATTGTAATTTCATTATGAATTCTAAGGTTAGAATGAAATAATTTCTTTATTCTTTTTCTTATTGTTGAGGATTTAATTTATTTATGTCTTTTATCTTTGAATTACGTGAAAAGTAATGGGTTTTACATTATATCTAATTTAGTGAGATGTTTTAATGTATATGCATATCAATCATGAGTTCAAGGGTTTTTAATATTAATTGAGAATTTACTTTGATTAAATTTAGAAACTTTTATGTGATTGAATGTGTTTTTGCCAATGATTGAGAATGTACTTTGGTTAAATTTACTATGATTAATCTACAAAGTTCTTGGTTTGGATTGAGAATTTACTTTGGTTAATAGTGAGAACGTCAACAAATTAATTGAAAATTTACATTGATTAATTTGTAAATCTATAACAATCATTAATTGAACAATAATCTTTAGATTACCACCGATGAATCTATTTTGAAAAAGCAGTAGAATCAATCTATTTTCTTTACTATTGTTTTTATCTTATTTTATCTTTTTCCAATTTTATTTCTTTGTTCCTTATTTCATTTGATTAACTCTTTTGTATAGTTTTTATAAAAACTAATTTGTTAGAAATCAATTTCGTATTCGCTGGGAGATGACTTAAGGTTACTTTACCCTTTCTATTTTCTTTACTACTATCTTAGCAATACTGAAGTTGCTATAGTTTAGTAGTATTAATTTGATCGCGTCAACGACAGTGTTATCAATGATGTACAAAGGGTTATATAAAATGGTTCATATCAAATGCATTTAAAAAATTATTTGTGGTCTGATATTATGATATGATAATGAATGATAGTCATATTTTTTTGGATTATACTATCATGTGTAAGTTTTGTTATGTTTTGCAATGTGATAATTGTAATTTGTGAAGATAAATTTTATCTTTTTCTAAATAGGTGAGAGGTGATAAATTTATATAAGAAAAATTATGGTAAAGAGTAAAAGATTTTTTTTAAGAGGAACACATGTGATGAAGATGAAAAAAATTATCTACATAAACTAAACATAGAAAAATTTCATGAGAATTCAAGAATTGAAGAAATGAAAAAATAAATCTTTAAAGTTCATAGAGTTACATATAAGGAATTGAAAATTCATTAGAACGCTATCTAGGAAAACGTCATCAAATTGATGTCGTACAAAGGGTTACTAAAATGGTTCCTTCATATCAAATGCATTTAGAAAATTATTCGTGATCTAGTATTATGATATGATAGTGAATGATAGTCATATTTTTTTGGATTGTACTATCATGTGTGATTGTTTTGAGGAAATGAAGATAGAAAATGAAGAGTTTTCTTTTTAATTAAAAATAATAATTTATTTGTAAAAAAATTAATTTAGTCCTCTAAATTTGTTGTCCAAGTTTCATCGCTGAATATATACCAACATAATAAAAAAATATTATGCATATTCATGACTCTCGATCAATTTCATTATTGATAATTGACATTATCATGTTTTTAATTAATTTACTTTTATGTTTGGATTTTATTTGATATTTCAATGTTTATTGAATAAAATTGAAAAAGATAAAACATGGAATACATTTTGCAAATAAGTGCAAATAAGTTGAAATATTGACTAATCAAATATTATCAGCATAATAAGTGGAATATTGGCTAGTCAAAGATTATAAAAAAGGATATATATCCACAAAGTTAGTTATTCAAATTACAAATGATAAGATTTGAAGAATATATAAAAGATATGAAATTTACAAAGATTAAAAGATATATCCCAAAGATTATCTACTACAATTTATTAAAGTACAAAATCAAGTCCATGAAAGTCTATAAATTAAGGGTCTGGCATAGGCCAAACACAGACTTGGAGAGAAAGAAATTTCATATCTCTACATTTGAAGGTAGAAGGACATTATGAAGGATGAATGCATTCAATTTCAACATCAGTCTAGTATTCAACATGCCTAGGAGTAGCTAACTCCCTCATTCACGGGAGTTGGGTGTAATGTATTCTTAATTCTTTGTGTATTCCATTAATTAATATATTTTTTTCCATCACTCTTGTGTTCTATTCTTGTTTTAACTGCATGATAATTATTGACTGCATATTTGTGGGTAATTATAGATAACTAATTGATTGTGCATCTAGACATAGAATACATCATTGGTCATTCATAACATCAGAATTTTGATCAGTAATGCGAACTCTTAATAAGGAAAGGTATAAGACATTAGGGTTCTTATTAAAGTTTAGACTTGTCGCTAAGACATCAAAACTTGTTACATAAGGTGTAAATACGAGAGTACGAATTAGAAGAATATTATTTTGGTGTTTTTGCTTTGAATTGGATCATGAAACCCAATCCAATGAAGCTTTTATATGATATTTTTTCTCAATGAATCTATTTGTTTCCATTGTGTCAATTTCTATCTATATTTTACATTTTAATTCTACATTTATTTTTCCTTTAAACCATAATTGATTTATCGATAATAAATCAATTAATTTAAACCACATTAGTACCTATGGGATACAATATATGGACTTGTCTATTTTATTGTTTATACGATTTGGTACACTTATAAATCCCGTAACAATTATTATAACATTTTAATTTACATACACTTTCCATAAATACAAATTTTATTACTATTATTATTATTATTATTATTATTATTATTATTATTATTATTATTATTATTATTATTATTATTATTATTATTATAATAGTAACAAATAATTTCTATATCGTGAATCTACGATTAACATTAATAAAAGACAAGCTAAAACATTTCATTTAATATAATGTTTAACTAAAATGTCTAATTTGAAATTTTAATCATATAACTCACATCACTGATCACTTATTATATCAATTTTATAATTTAACATAAATAAATCTATATCTAAATATTATTAATATCTTTGATTTCATGTGTCAATATATATATTTGTTTGACTATATATGCATGTCTTCTAATTACAAATTTCAACATCAATTTTATATTTTTATTTTGTACGGGATTATAATTCATAATATACATACATTTTACTTTAATATTGACACGGGCATACACATTTTATTTTAAATATTATATCTATAATTATATAATTACAAAATTTAAATCTAATTCTTAAATAAACAAATTATTTATACAAATATAATAATAATTACATTAACTTTTTCTAATAACATTTTCATTTAAAAAAACTCAAAAACCATGACCTGTGCATAAGCACGAGTCTCAAACTAGTGTTTGACAAAAATGAAGGTAGTGCAAATGATGAAGGAGAATGCAGGGTACTGCGTTGAAGTGATGAAGAATAGAATCTCTGGATTTCGTGAGTCCTTAATGGCAACAATAGTTTAAAGCAATGCTTTTCATTTTTTTAATTAATCATGAAAAGTACGGACTAGGCCGATAGAACAATTTTAAACTTTTTAAATAAACTCAGAAATTAATCCGGAAAATTTAATTTTAATTAAAAAAATTACATAATACATGTTAGACACATGTCACCCCATTTTTCAGTAGCCCAAGTGCTAAATTGAAACGTTGTTGGCCTAGGATAAACTTTAATGTCATTGAAAAATTGGGATCAAAACTAATGTTTTTAAAAGTACAAAGACCAAACAATATCAAAGTTTCAACCAAGGACCATTTTCAATTTTACGTAATACTTTAAGAATTGAAAACATATTTATCCTTAATAATAATAGTAATAATAATTATATTATTAATATTAGGTTAAATTACTCTTTTAGTCTCTCTATTTGTTATGAAATTTTAGTTTGGTCCTCAAGTTTTTTATTGTTTCAATTTGGTCCTCATTTTCTTAAAAATGACTCAATTTGGTCCCCACCGTTAACTTTGATCAGATGGTGTTAAAGTCAATGCCACATGTTAATTTCTGATTTTTTTGATTTTTTGATTTTTTTGAATTTTTTTAAATTTTTTTGAATTTTTTACACGTGTCACTTCATAGTTGTGCTACGTGTTAAAGTGACTCAATTTGATCCCTATATTTGTTTTTAGTTTCAATTTAGTCCCAATTTTTGTAAAAAGTGAAGTAATATTGTCCTTCCTTAAATTGAAACTAAATTTACTTTTTTATAAATTTTATGGTGATATTCTTACTAAAATTAATGTTTTTAATAAATATTTTTATAAATATTTTAAATTAACTTTAAATTCTATATAAAACATTAGATTTTGGTTTTGCTTTAAACTTGAAATTTAGTTCGTAAACTTATGTGTGACAAGTTATTTGATTTTTAATCTTCACTAAGTTTGTATAATATGATACACTTGATGTCTTTATATATGATGACAAAATTGTTAATTTTTGAAATTAAGTTTGGGGTTTAACTTTGTTTAATAATAAAACTAAAAAAAAACTTATTTAAAAATATTTCTACAAATATTTAATAAAAACGTCAATT
>Ga0214545_1004579_pt1 | contig 25749 bp, 40 predicted proteins | sample CNSS4metaG_FD_160064 | JGI IMG/M metagenome (GOLD analysis project Ga0214545, IMG submission 160064) | Root nodule microbial communities from cowpea collected in UCLA plant growth center, Los Angeles, California, USA - CNSS4 | ecosystem: Host-associated > Plants > Roots > Nodule | place: USA... | reverse complement strand
TCGATTCCCACTGGCAACAACCCACCCAGTATGAATGGACGGAGAAGGGTGAGGGGTTGGGGTGCATTGGGCTGTAGTAACCTGACAGCCTCTGGGGCCCGAGGAGGGGTGCGCCAGGGATGTTACATTAGCAGCCATAGCCCGAATACGCCACATTTCAACTATTAAGAATCTGTCACTTAGTTAAGCAAAGCCATTCACACCTTTACAGCATTCAACTCAAACACAAAAACAATCAATCGATAATCTCACTTCCCAAAAGCCCCAAAATATTTAAAATATTTTCAAAACTTTTGCCCTATTACCAATTGTAACATCCCGGTAGGATATTACTTAAAATAAAATGAATTAAATAATGATGAAATGAAAACTTCATTTATTATCAATCCATTTCCCAAAACGCGGGAAATTTTTAAAACCTTTAAATTTAATATCAGCTGTTAATAAACAAATACTCATAATTCTTTATTACAATTTGAAAGTCCAACACAATAATTTAATTACATGAAAATTAAATAAAAGTATTTATAAAATCCCCTCGTACTCTACTCCCTCTCTCCGCCACTAAGCATCTCCTGGCTCCCCTGAAACATCATCTGCTCTCGGATAACAAGTTACCTGATCATCGCCACACACAAACAAATAGGGTATGTTATGCACAAAAATATAAATACATGTAAAGTAAACCCACCTGCTAATTCATAATTATTTATCTCTTTACAAAACCTCAATTGCTTACACTCATAAGAATTGAGAGTTCATGCATGCACTCTAAATCTTGGGACATCCTGTGCTTCCACGACCCTCCTCGCTTGTGGTCCAACCTACAAGCCTATCCTGCCCATAGTCCTACTTCACGGACTTCCTCGCTCGTCATTCGAACTCCTCACTCGGACCTGGACCCGCATACCCGCCTTTCCTACTATGAACTCCCTCGCTCATAGCATTCTCAAGTTGAGCATGAGATGAACTCCCTCGCTCACTCATCCCAACAAGAGTACCTCCGATGAACTAAGTCGTTCATGTTTCGCATGCGGTACACCCATCACTAGCTCCTCGCTCGCGACTCAAGCCAAGCACATCCCAAATCCTATGGACTTAGTTCTTCAAGCCCAAACACCACAAACACATGCATATAATTCCCACACTTAGGAAATATCAAACAAATCATCTCAAACAACACACACAACTTGACTTCTCACAAGTCTCGCTTAAGCCAAAGGTCTTTGTCCAAGCGAGTACATTTGTCTCGCTTAAGCTGGACCACCTCGCTTGAGCGAGTGTGAAACAATGGCTTTCCCTCGATATCTCGCTTAGGCGAGACCTTCTCGCATGAGCGAGACCCTTGTTCGCTCAAACATAAAGCCCCTTGCCTGGATGAGGATTCGAACGTAAAATGCATAAGGTCTCATTGTGACCTCGCTTAGGCGAGCCATTCTCATCTGAGCGAGTGAATGTGTCCCTCAACACTAGAATTGGTTGCCTGAGCGAGATGCGGGCACCAACACCAGGGACGAATTTCTACAACTTTCGCTTAGGCGAGTGAGACTCGCTTGGGCAAAATTTGCAGATTTTCTCCCCTGTTCGAAAGCGAAAATCCACCAAAATCATACCAAAACACAACATGATTCGTACCATGCAAACTATAACCACTAACAACCCAAATGAACATGTTTTAAACACATTTGAACCACAAAAATTAGAACTTAACTGTGATCAATTAGTCTTAACCAAAACCCTCACCCCATTCATCCCAAATGAACATGTTTTAAACACATTTGAACCACAAAAATTAGAACTTAACTGTGATCAATTAGTCTGAACCAAAACCCTCACCCCATTCATCCCAGAAACATAATGAGACTTGGCAACAACACAATTAAACCAGCTCTCAGTCTCATCATAGATATCACAAAATTCACAATACACAGCAATCAATTGAGAAGAGCAAAACGAAAATAGGCTTTATGGTGGTTTTAATTTTTATTCAAGGATCATTACATAATGGTTTTCAGCCCCTCTTAGCTACCCCTTCTACTAGGGTTTTCTTCGCCCCTTAATATTCAAGCCAAAGTTGATTCTATCGAAAAAAAATTTAGATTTAATTCATGTGTATCAAGGTTTGAACCCGTGACCATACCAATGCCAATTCATTATACAACCATTCAACCAACTCATATTTTGTGATAATTATCAGAATCATAGCATTATACTATCACTCAATAGGCACAACTATATTATCAAAATAATAATAAATCAAACAACACATAAATGACATACATAGGACTCAAACCCAAGTCCTCTCACCCAACCAAGTACTCTCAACCATTTGAGCGAGTACTTTTCCACGTCATAAAAATTAACATTTAATGACTTCAAAGTTTCCACCACCTGCATTAATTGATTAATTATTTAATTAATTAATTTCCCCGAGTCTTACAGGGGCCAAGATCGTCTAGTGGTGCTAAGAAGCCGGAAGCTGGACTTATAGAGTTGCTGGAGACGGTTGTCCGACGGGATATAGAAATCAATTTGTCGAAGGCTCTGGTTAACTCGATTGATAATATAGAGCCAAATGGCATGATCAAGGCTATGGTAGAATTTAATAGCAAAGCCTTGGTCTTGGGACGTAAAGTTAAGAGTTTGTTTCAGAGGGAGTTGAAGGAGGGGAATCGGTCAAAAATAGAGAGAAGAATGGCTGGAGGAGAAGAAGAGGTTGGGTACCTAGAAATTCTAGTGCTTGGAGTCAGAGAAGAAGCTGAAGGGAAGGATCGATGATCTGGAGGCCGACTACGATAAGTTAAAGAAGAAACATGAAGGCCTGGAGACTGAGTTGGAGGACCTTAAGGGTTGCATCATTCAAGACCATATTAATGGATTCTAGAAAGGCGTGCGACAAGCAGCCTTCTTTCAGAAAGACGTGGACGTGTCTGATTCCAAATTTGATGTTAATAAAGATGTAGTTAATGGTGAGCTTATAAGCAAGGTTGAAAGCAGACTTGAGGAAAGGGCAGGGAAGATGGTGGTTGACGAAGGTGCAAACGTTGGAGAAACCGTGACCGTGGAAGGTGTTGATGAAGAAGTAGCTTAGGACCAGTGTTTTATGTTTCGTACTTGATTTGAAGCCTAATATGGCTAGACTTGGTGGTATGCGTTTTTTTTTTGTTAAATAAAGGGTGTTCGACCTAGGCCGTTTACTTATGGTAAGGGTGGGGACCTTAAACAATTAAAATTAGATAAAGGGTGTTCGACCTAGGCCGCTTACTTGTGGTAAGGGTGGGGAACTTAAACCATTAAAATTAGATAAAGGGTGTTCGACCTAGGCCGCTTACTTGTGGTAAGGGCGGGGAACTTAAACAATTAAAATTAGACAAAGGGTGTTCGACCCAGGCCGCTTACTTGTGGTAAGGGTGGAGAACTTAAAAAAATTAAAATTAGATAAAGGGTGTTTGACCCAGTCCGCTTACTTATGGTAAGGGTGGGGAACTTAAATAATTAAAATTAGATAAAGGGTGTTCGACCCAAGCCTCTTACTTGTGGTAAGGGTGGGGAACTTAAACAATTAAAATTAGATAAAGGATGTTCGACTCAGACTACTTACTTATGGTAAGGGTGGGGAACTTAAACAATTAAAATTAGATAAATGGTGTTTGACCTAGGCCGCTTACATATGGTAGGGGTGGGGAACCTAAACAATTAAAATTAGATAAAGGGTGTTCGACTCAGGCCGCTTACTTGTGGTAAGGGTGGGGAAGTTAAACAATTTAAATTAGATAAGGGGTGTTCGACCCAGACCGCTTACTTGTGGTAAGGGTGGGGAAGTTAAACAATTTAAATTAGATAAAGGGTGTTCGACCTAGGCCGCTTACTTGTGGTAAGGGTGGGGAACTTAAACAATTTAAATTAGATAAAGGGTGTTCAATGCAGGCCGCTTACTTGTGGTACGGGTGGGGAACTTAAACAGTTAAAATTAGATAAAGGGTGTTCGACCTAGGCTGCTCAGTTGTGGTAAGGGTGGGGAACTTAAACAATTAAAATTAGATAAAAGGTGTTCGACCTAAGTCGCTTACTTGGGGTAAGGGTGGGGAACTTAAACAATTTAAATTAGATAATGGGTGTTCGACTCAGGCCGCTTACTTGCGGTAAGGGTGGAGGAGTTAAACAATTTAAATTAGATAAAGGGTGTTCGACCTAGGCCGCTTACTTGTGGTAAGGGTGGGGAAATTAAACAATTAAAATTAGATAAAGAATGTTCGACCCATGCCACTTACTTGTGGTAAGGGTGAGGAACTTAAACAATTAAAATTAGATAAAGGATGTTTGACCCAGGCCGCTTACTTGTGGTAAGGCTGGGGAACTTAAACAATTAAAATTAAAAAGCAGGTGTTTGACCCAGGCCGCTTACTTGTAGTAAGGGTGGGGAACCTAAACAATTAAGATTAAAGAACGGGTGTTCGACCCAGGCTACTTACTTGTGATATGGGTGAAGAACTTAAACAATTAAAATGAGATAAAGGGTGAGTATACGGTAAAGAAACCCTCTATTTTATTCATGAATTTTGGGTGCCTCGCTAAAAACTCCCTGGCCAAAACCCTCCTTAGGGAAAAATGTTAGGTGAGGAAAAAGAGTACACCTAGGGTTACAAGTGTTCGGTACAAAAGTTTAACTAAAATAGAATTTTAGATGAGATACATTCCATCTATTCGGTATCTCTTCTCTTGAAAGTTGCTCGAGGTTATAGGGGAATTTCCCATCCTTATTTCTTGCATTGCTGGACATTCTCTAGACTAGGTCTCCTTTCACAAATGATCATGGGCATAGGTTTGCGTTATATCTCTGGGCCGCACTTTGTTTGATTTCCATGTTACAGATTTGTGCTTTGTCTCTTACTTCAGGCAATAGGTCGAGGTGGGTACACATATTCTGCTGGTTCTGTTCTGAATCGTATACTTGGCGGCGCAAAGAAGGTTCGCCAATCTCAACTGGTATCATTGCTTCTACGCCGTATACTAAGTTGAAAAAGGGATTCATTTGTAGCGGACTAGGGGGTGCATCTGTAGGACCAAAGGTACTTCCAACAAATATTCTGACCATCGACCCTTGGCGCCATCCAAGCGTTTGCACAATTCTACTAGTATGACTTTGTTGGCAGCTTAAGCTTGGCCTTTGGTCTGCAGATGCTCTACAGAGTTGGTGATATGTTTGATTCCAAAGTCGGTATAAAATTTAGCAAGCTCCTTGTTTATGAATTGTTGGCCATTGTCGGTTATGATGGTGTGCGGCACCCCACAACGACATATAATGTCTTTCCAAACGAAATGTTGAACTTGTTAAGCTATGATAGTGGCTAATGGTTTAACTTCTATCCATTTGGTAAAGTAGTCGATGCCTACTATGAGGAATTTCATTTGTCCTTTTCCTGGGGTGAAGGGGCTGAGGATGTCTATTCCCTATTTCACAAAGGGCCATGGGGAGAGTATGGAATGAAGTTGTTCTTGTTTTTGATGGATGAGGTTACCATGCTTCTGACATGGTATGCATTTTTTGACAAAGGTGTGGCAATCTGCCTCCATAGTTGGCCAGAAGTAGGTGACTCTGAGTATTTTGGTGGTCATTTGTTCGTGCACCGGAATGGTATCCACATATGCCTTCATGGAGCTCCCCCATCACGTATTGAGCTTCTTCTGCTGTGACATATTTGAGCAGTGGCTAGCCGTAGCCTTGCTTGTATAGTTCATCACCTATCATCTTATACCTTGAGACTTTAGCCAACCAGCCTTTGTCAGTGTTGGGTGGGGGGTTACCAGTTTTGAGGTATTGGATGTATGGGGTTGTCCAGTTTTCAGTGTGGTCCAGGTTGAGGCAGATGTTTGTTATAGATGGTGCGAATAATGTCTGTTGTAGGAGGGATCTATGCCTACTTTTTATCTTAGTGCTTGCTAGTTTAGATAGGATGTCGACTCTAACATTTTCACTTCTCGGGATGTGCTGGACGCATACGCGCTCAAAGGCAGATTGGATGACGTTGCGGACCAGGTGATAGTATTGCAGGATAGTCGCATCTTTGATTTGGATTTCATTGTTGAGATGACCCATAGTGAGCTTGGAATCAGTCTTGCATATAAGTGTTTTGACGCCGCCTTCGCGTGCGAGAGATAATCCGGCTATGATGGCTTCGTATTCGACTTGATTATTGGAAGTTTTGAAGGTAAAATGGAGGGATTTTTCAATGAGGATGTCGTTCGGGCCTTTCAGGACGATGCCGGTTTCTGTGCCCTTTGGATTAGAGGAACTGTCTACATAAAGTGTCCATTGGTCTTCCTCAGGGGTGTGTTGAAGGTCGTTGTCAAAATCGAGCAGGCATTGGGCTTTAATGGGGCCGTGTGGTTCATAACGAATGTTGAATTCAGAGAGTTCCACGACCTAGGACGACATCCGACCAGCAAGGTCAAGCTTTTAGAGTATACTAGGATTTGTTGGTGGATGTCCGGCTTATGGAGGTTAGGTAGAGATGTGAGTGTGGTTTTAAGGTTTTGGAGAACTTGTTCGCATTCGTCGTTCTAAGAGAACTTTGCGGATTTTTTGAGTAATTAGATGATGGGTTGGGTTTGTTCGGCTAGTTTTAGGAGGAATTTGGAGATGGCAGTTAAGCGGCCTATCAGGCGCTGGACCTCTTTGATATTGTTGGGGCTTCACATTTCGATGATAGCAGTGCACTTTTCAGGGTTTGCTTCAATATCGCGCTGTGTCAACATGAAGCCTAAGAACTTGCCACGATCAAACCGAAGACGCATTTTTCAAGGTTGAGTCTGAGGTTGTATTGTCGTAACGCAGAAAATACTATGGACAGGTCTGATGCATGTTGCTGGTGGCTTGGTGATTTGACAACCATGTCGTCCACGTACACTTCGACACACTTGCCCATTAGGTGGCTGAATACTTTGTCCATTAATCTTTGGTAAGTTGCACTTGCGTTTTTTAGGCCGAAAGGCATGACCTTGTAAAAATAATTGGCGTCGTTAGTGATGAAAGCAGTCTTGTCCATATCGGTTGTGGCCATTGGAATCTGGTTGTACCCATAGTATGCGTCCAAGAAGCTGAGTACTTTGTTGTGGGCCGCACCGTCAACTAGTCGGTCAATTTTGGGTAAAGGATAAGCATCTCTAGGGCAGGCCTTGTTGAGGTCCATATAGTCAACGCACATTCACCATTTTCCATTTGCTTTTTAACCAGAACAACGTTAGATAGCCAGATGGTGTAGTGGGCTTCCTCGATGAAGCTCGCGTTAAGAAACTTTTCAGCTTCTACTTTTGCTGCCAGCCGACGTTCTTCTCCAAGCTTACGCTTCTTTTGGGAGACATATCTGGCTTCTTTGTAGATGGAGAGCTTGTGGCATGTGACTTGGGGATCAACACCGGGTAAGTTAGCGGCTGACCAGGTGAAGAGGTTGGTGTTGGCAATAAGGGTGGGTGTCAAGATATCGCGTTGTTCTTGTTTGAGGCCGGTACCCAACTTAAGAGTATGGCCATTAGGGAGCTCCAAGCTTATAGTGTTGTCAACGGGCTCAATTCATGCGTAACGTCCTACTCTAGGATCTAGGTCATCGGTAGATAAAACTATGCTAGAGCCGGGTGGGCGTTCAATGTTATTGATTTGTAGGATTGGTAGTCGAGGGCGTAGGCTATCCATGTAGCACTCTCGTGCGAGCCATTGGTTGTCGTGAATGGTAAGGATGTCACTCGATGGGGAGGGGAATTTCATGGCTAGGTGGGGTGTGGAGACGACGATGCCTAAAGTGTTGAGGGATGGTCGACCAAGGAGGACATTGTATGAGGTGGGTGCGTCTACAACAAGGAAACATATGCGAATTGTTTTGGTTTGAGTTCCTTCCCAAAAAATAGTGTGTAGGTCTATATATGCACGGGTGGAGACCTTCTCTCTAGAGAATCCGTAGATAGGTTCATCATAGGCGACCATGGTAGTGGGTGGAAGTTAAAGTTTTTGGTAGGTTGTCTAGTAGAGGATGTCAACAGAACTGCCTTGATCGATAAGCACCTTCTTTACCGCGTAGTTCTCGAGATCTACAGTGATGAGCATAGGGTCATCCTACTGATGGGCGACGCCGTGGAAGTCATCGTTAGTAAAGGTAATGGGCGGCATGTGGCGTCTGTGGTGAGATTGGGTTATGTGATTGATGGATTGGAGGGGGCAAAGGTGTTTCTTTCTGGATGAGGAGGTGGATTCGCCGCTGGCAAAGCCCCTTGAGATGGTGTTAATTGTGCCGCGTAGTGGGGGATCAACTAGGTTGACATCAGTGCGGGCAAGTTATGGTTCGTGGTGGTTGGGTTGATTGGTGCGATGATCATGGTGAGTATTACGGGGGGATGTCAATTATCGGTCCGGAATGGATGCGAGGGTCTGTCTGCGGATAAAACAGCGGAAGTGGCCAACGTGAACCAATTCTTCAATTTTATCTTGGAGCGCTTTGCATTCGTTTGTAGTGTGGCCGTTATTTCTGTTGTATCGATAGTACTTGGTCATGTCGGCATTAGGGGGTTGGATGTTTTGCGAGGTGGCAGGATGAGGTCCGCATGAAGGGCTTTGTCAAGAAGCCGAGATCTGGGCCGCTTAGCGGCGCATACCTGGTGAAGCGTGGTTGTCTAGGCTTTCTAGGCCTAGGTTCAGGTCGTGGAGGTGGTTTATCGGGGCTGGTGGTCGAGGGGGGTGTAATCATTGCAGAAGTTGGTGTTGAGGTTTTGCATTTCTTCCATGTAGATGTAATCTGTGGCACAGAGCTTGAGTTCGTGCATGGAGGCCGGGGGGATGGAGATAAACATTGTTAGTGAACGGTCCTGGTTTGAGTGTGAGAGCCATACACTGCAAAATCATTTCTTGATTAAGGAAAGGTGTGCCGAGGACGGCTTTGCTAAAATGGTCGATGAAATCACGCAGCTCTCGTCTCGTTCTTGTCTAACGGTAAGAAGGGATAGGGTTGTGGTTTGATGTGGGCGGCTTCCAGCAAAGTGGGTGGTAAACATGTGGGAGAGGGTGTCGAAATAGTTGATGGAGTATGGGGGAAGGGTAATGAACCACTCAAGGGCAAGACCTTTGAGGATGGTGGGAAAAGCCTTACAAAAGACGACATCGTGGGATGTATAGAGGGCAACGTAGGTTATGTATATTTTCAGGTCCTCGTCGAGGTCGCTTTCTCCCGTATAGCGATCTAGTGTGAAGGGTTCCCACTGGACGGGGAAAAGTGTGTTGGTGATGGCGTCAATGAAAGGGTGGCGACGTCTGGGTGGTTGCGGTGGTAACGGGTGTGGTGGAATGGGATAGTGGATGAGGATAGGAAAGATAGTGGTGAAGTGATGAGGTGGGATATAGGCGGTGGGGAGAGTGGCAGCAGGGGTGGGTGATGCGGGGTGCATGGGGATGGTTGGATGATGAATGTTTGTGTAGTGGGTAAAGATGACGAGTGTTTGTTGAGTGGTGGTGAAGGTGTGCGGGGTGGGTTGTACTCACTTTCTTCCTCACTGGGCTGTTAGGGCGAGGACTTGGGGGCTTCTGGCGATTCCTTGGCTTTCCCTTTTTGGGTAGGGTCAGCCTCGATCTTTCTTCTCAGTCTAGAGTTTTCTTGCCTGAGTGCTTCCATCTTGTCACCATTGCGCTTTCTCAGGTCAGCGAGCTCTTGTTGCATCTTGGCTTGGCCTTCAAGGATGGTGGCCAAGTTCGGGGTGACGTTAGTAGGCATAGTAGGGCCTACCTCTGGTTGCTTCATAACTCCAGCTCTACTACGAGTAGAAACCATTCTCGACAGTATGCGAATTGCTTAGTAAGGTGTTACTTCATGCCCCACGGTGGGCGCCAATTGTTCTTGTTGAGAACAAATAAGAGATGTTAGGGACACAAATATTGCCTTACCTCAATCCTCGACCTCTGGAGTTGGCTCCTCCTCGGTTTCAATACGCCATCTGTCGATTTATATGGTTTGGACCCTTGAGGGGTTACCTGCGGAGAGGGCGCCAACAATCAAGTCAGTGAAAGGGTTCTCAGAAAAGTCAAATCTATGATTAAGGGATTAATGAAAGCGTACCTTTAATTGCTGGGGTCCACGTGTATTTATAGAGTTATTAATTACGGCTGCCCTTCTTATGGGTTGGGCCATTGTTTGGGTCCTAGATGGGCCTGGGGTAAGCCTAGGCTCTAAGGTAGTGTTTGTTGGTACCAGGGGCCTTGTCTGCAATATTCTAAGTTTGGAGTGGTCCATAGACGACATCCTGTTTTCCGAAGTAGGCGACTTAGGTTGCTATGTGATTTCGCTTGACCAGTTACTCACTTGATAGTTTTATTTGCGGGGTTATGTGTAGGCGGGGCTGTCCGTGCGGTTTTACTAGTCTGCCTAGGTGTAGTACAATAATAATAATAGTAATAATAATAATAGTAAATCAAGTTGTTGAATTGATAAACTTAGTTCATTGTATTTGTATATTATAATAATTCAATAAATCAGAATTATATATAATTTGTAATATTATGGGTAATTTAAGTTATTAAATTTTGTCAAATTATCAAAACAATTAAAAAATTAAAACCATTTTTGTATTCCATAATATAGTTTTCTATAATAATCTAAAATTAAATATAATTTATTTGTTATGTTTTATGGTGTTAATTATAATGAAAAATTAAGATAATCTCTATATTATTGAAAATGATTGTGAACTTGAGATAACATTGAAAACAATTATTATTTGTCTTTGGTATCGAGAACAACCATACTTAGTATAGAAACTTTGTAGGTATATGTTGGTCTCATAACTTTGAGTGCACTAACAAAGCTTATTAAAATTAATGAATTAGCTAATGTATCATTCTAATAAATAGTGGTAGTTTTGAATTAGGATGTGATAATTATTCAAGTTGCATGTACTCTTATGTATAGAAAAGATTTAAAGAATAATTCTAATGTATTATTTCAAAGAATAGGGTACCATATATATGCATATAAGAGTGCTATAATTCCTCATCTATTAAAAGAATGAGTGCACAGATTTGCTCATAGAGATAATAATGTCTAAATTATAGCTAATACAATATTTGACATATCTTAACACCCCCACTCAAGTTGGTGCATGGATATCACACATTCCCAACTTGAATAGAGACTCATTAAACACTCTGCTTGACACTCCTTTAGTGAGAACATCAGCCTACTGCAATTCTGATCTTACAAAAGGAAAGGAAATTATTCCAGCTTCAAGTTTCTCTTTGATAAAATGTCTATCAATCTCCACATGCTTTGTTCTATCATGTTGCACTGGATTGTGAGCAATTGCTATAGCCGATGTATTATCACAATACAAACTCATAGTTTCATTTTGTTTAAAGCCCAAATCTGATAACACATTTTTAATCCAAAAAAGTTCACATACACCTAGTGTCATGCCTCTGAATTATGCTTCAGCACTAGATCTTGCTACAATAGGTTGCTTTTTACTCCTCCAAGTTACAAGATTCCCTCCTATAAAAGTAAAGTATCCAGAGGTAGATCTTCTATCATCTTTTGAACCTACCCAATCTGCATCAGTGTACCCTTCTACTTTTAAGTTTCCATGATTTGAGAACAAAATTCCTTTTCCAGGAGTGGACTTTAAATATCTCAAAATTCTCTCAACAACATTCATATGGAGCTTTCGTGGGTCATGCATAAATTGGCTAACAACATTCACTACATAGGTAATATCTGGATGTGTGTGAGACAAATAAATTAATTTTCTTACCAGCCTTTGGTATCTCCCTTTGTCTATGTTTGCTGAATTTGAGCATTGAAAGATTTTATGATTCTATTCAATTGGTGTATCAACTAGTTTACTCCCAAGCAGTCCAGTTTCTGATAGTAAACCAATAGTATATTTCTTTGACATAGAAAAATACCATGTTTTGATCTAGCTACTTCAATACCCAAAAAATATTTGAGGCTTCCAAGTTGTTTCATCTCAAATTCAGATGCAAAGTATTGTTGTAAACTGGAAATATTATCTTGGTCATTTCCTGTAACAATCATGTCATCTACATATATAATCAAAGTTGTAATTCTTCCTTTTCCTCTCTTCAAAAATAAGGTGTGATCAGAGTTACTAGCTCTATAGCCAAAAACCATGCTCTTAGGAATTGATTTAATCCATATAGAGCCTTCTTTAATTTGCAAACCTTCATTCCAATTGAATCTGTCATACCTGGTGGAGAATCCAAATAAATTTCTTCTGAAATTTCTCCATGTAGGAAAGCATTTTTCACATCAAATTGTAGAAGAGGCCAATTTTCGTTTGTTGCTAGTTACATAAGTATTCTCACAGTATTGAGCTTGGCTACTGGTGCAAACATTTCTTGGTAATCTACACCATAAGATTGAGTGTAACCTTTAGCCACAAGTCGTGCTTTATACCTCTCAATAGTTCCATCAGCTCTATGCTTAATTGTAAATACCCATTTGCATCCCACAGTCTTCTTCCCTCTTGGTAAGGACATAAGATCCCAAGTGTTATTTTTTTCTAAAGTTGTCATCTCATCAACCATTGCTTTGGTCCATCTAGGATCTGCCAAAGCTTCCTGTATATTACTAGGAATAGAAATTGAAGGTAATTGAGATACAAATGATGCATATGATTGGGATAACCTATGAGATGACACATATTTACTAATGGGATATTTAACTTTGGCTTGGAGGTCTGGTTCATATTTAGCTGGAGGTTGACCATGGTTAGAACAGGGTGAAAGATTATACTGGACAATAGTAGACTCAATGTTTGGTGTGTTGGTGGTCTCATGTAGACAAGGATCAATTTCATGATCGGTTTCGTCTAAATTAGTATTATCAAGGGTATGATCAAGAGAAACAATTTCATGATTAGTTTCAACTACATTAGTATTATCAAAGGTAGGATTAGAAGGTAACTTTGAAGAGTCAAGTCGAACATGTGAAGAAGATTAAGCCAATTGGTTAGAATCAGAAGACATTGTATTATCCAAAGGAGAAGTTTCCATATTTAGGATTGGCTCACTTCCTGCAGAATGATCCTCACACGATAATTTATCTTTACAGTATAATTTTATATATGGGATATCAAACATACTAAGATCATGATTATGCACTCCACTTTCATTGTCTCCCTGAAGTGTAGAATCAACATAAAAAAACTATGCTCATTAAATGTCACATCCATAGAAATATAAAATTTCTTTGATGGTGGATGGTAAGCACAATAGCCTTTTTGAGTTGATCCATACCCAACAAAAGCACATTTTAAAGCTTGTTCTTCAAGTTTTGTACGTTGATGTGGGTGTAAGTGAACATATATAACACATCCAAAAATATGAGGTGGTAAAGAGACTATGGAAGGAAGGATACAATGATCAAATAACATATCTAAAGGCCTTCGAAAGTTAAGCACACTAGAAGGTGTTCGATTAATCAAATAAATTGCAGATCTCACAGCCTCAACCCATATATGAGATGGGACATTACCATCTATCAAAAGTGATCTTGTCACCTCTAATATATGTCTAATTTTTTTCTCTCAGCCACCCCATTTTGTTGTGGTGAATAAGGACATGTAGTTTGATGTAAGATGCCTTTGAAGTTCATGAACTCGATTAACTCAGTCTTAAAATATTCCCCTCCATTGTCTGATCGAATGACCTTAATGTGTGTATTAAATTGAGTAACTATCATATGATGAAAGGAACGAAACACATTACACACATCACTTTTATGTTTAATCAAATACACCCAAGTTACCCGAGTACAATCATCAACAAAACTGATAAACCATTTTTTCTCATTATGTGTAGATTGTGGGGCAGGGCCCCAAACATCTGGGTGGATTAATGAAAAAGGAAAATCTGTTTTTTTATTGCTTAAAGGAAACACAACACGATGACTCTTTGCCATTACACAAGTTTCACAAATAAAATCAGAAATATTGCATTTATGAAATAGTGATGGAAATAATTTTTTTAGATAACCAAAAGAGGGATGTCCCAATCTTCTATGCCATCACCAAATTTCCTTTTTGTTTTTATCGTGTATGTGTTCATTTGCAAGACAAGTCAATGTTCCTTTATGGGTTTGTTGTGAGACATTTTCAAGATAACACAGTCCTTCTCTCTCTACCACTACCAATCTTCTCCATGAAATGGATGGTCTAGAAAAAACAACGGGTTGAATAAAATAAGGCAACATAAGAATGTAATTTGGTTAACTTGCTGACAGAGAGAAGATTACAATTCAATGTAGGAACAAATAAAACATCAGAGATTGATAAGGAGGGAGAAAGGGATATAGTATCTACACCTTCAATAGGAAATGAGATCCCATTGGCATTAATAATAGCAGTTTTAGAACAATTAGGGAAAAAATTAATAAATTTATGTGGATCACAAGTCATATGATCTGTAGCACCTGAATCAATTATCCAATCACCACTCGTAGTAATAACACAAAGATTAAGAGTAGAGTTAGATATACCTGACTTGGTAATAAATCCAGCAACAATAGAACTATGACTCTTGGGAATAGCTTCTTGCATATGGGTAGCAGTGGAAGTCCCAAAATCAAGTTTCTCCGATTGATTTTTATCGGAAGGAGCCATCAGAAATATTCAAATAAAGAAGCATCGCTTCCTATATTGTAGAGGATGTCGGTGTTTGACTCTGATACCTTATACAAAAGATTTAAAGAATAATTCTGATGTATTATTTCAAAGAATAGGGTACCATATATATATATATATACATACAAGAGTGTTATAATTCCTCATCTATTAAAAGAATGAGTGCACAAATTTGCTCACAGAGATAATAATGCCTAAATTATAGTTAATACAATATTTGACATATCTTAACATTACGTCCCTTTCGTAAAAAAAAATAAAGAAGTTAAATATGTCAAATGACTATGATAATATAAGCCAAACATTCACCGCATTGCATGAACACCAATTGGTTTCACTTGTGTGGCTTTGACATGAATACATTTTTGCGTTGTTTAACCTTCAATTTTATATTGAGCATGTGATGTACCATTTTTATCACTAATAGAAAATCATCATATAAAATTAATTATTATATTGAGTTAATTATGTATTATTTATAACCTAAAAGTTATTGATGTTTAAAATAGTCTCTATTATTAATAAAAAATTATACTTGATTTTTGAAACATAGTCTAAATTGTTTTTTTTCCTTCTTTTCTGGGTGTACATAATTCTATTCATGCACAGTTGACAAAGTTATTTTGGATGTAAAAAATGTTTGGAGTGTTAATTTCAATAAGCTTTTGATTGAATATGATTTTTCTTTTCACGTTAGGCTTTTTCTTCTATTTCGTGCCTTGGGTGTTGAGAGAAAGATGAAGATTATGCTTTCACTTGTGTAGAAATATGCAATTTCAAGTTTCTCATATTTGTTAGGAGGATATCCATTGTGTAGATAAAATGACTACTTTTACCCTAGTAAATAGAGAAGGTTATATCCTAGCTTACTATCATCTACAAGTCTAGATTCTTTTTCCATAATAGGTTTTATCTTTTAATGTTCAGAATTGTATAGTTCTTTTAGGAACTTTCATTAGTTTATTCACATCGGTATGATTCGATCTCTCATGATTATGTAGCTTTGCTTCTTTTATTTATTTTTTAGTAAATTTTTATATGATGACAAATGATAAATGTGTTTTGTGGGTGTCAATCTAGCTAAGATGTCATAATACATAGTGATACAAAATTCTATTTTTTTTGTCTAAAATTATTTTTCAAAAATAATAAAAATAAAAGATTTGCCATTGTAAAATTGAAATTAAAGACTGTAAAAAGGATTTTTATTATAGTGCCATCGAGGCTCACTATTAATTTTGCTAAAAACTTTGAGACATAAAAAGGATTTTTATTACAAACGGTATTGGTAAAGTATTTCTTTTAAAATAAATAACATGTGGAGTAAAAATGTCAATTTGAACAAGTTTTATTCAATTAAGAAAATGTTCGGATAAATAGATGAATAAAACTTCATAATTGTCTGTTTGTGAAATACTTGTGTCAATTTATTTATGACATTAACACAATAATGTTATTGAGAATAATTAAATATAAAAATATTTTATATTATTCCTAATCTTTTATATATCATTACAATTCATTAGTGGTTATTCATGTTGGGTCTATTGAGGGATTATTGGGGGTAGTCACAACACTAGTGAGTCTTGAGCCCAACCACATAAGCGATTGACACCATTCTCAACCCAAAACCTTAAGGCAATGGTTTTGTGAGTCTTTATCTATATATGGTGCTTAACTTTCTTTTTTTTATGCAATGTAGGACTTAGACACACACAAGGATTCCCAACAATCTCCCCTTCAAGTGTGACTCCTTCACATTGGTACTTCCCTCTCGAGCGGAAGCATTTCAAGCCATGAGTATCCCCTTACTTGTAATGTTGTTCACAAACAGGAAAAATTTGCCTAATGTAAGACTCGAGAAAATTAAATAATTAAATAAATAATTATGTAATATAAATGTGGGTAAGGGAATCTTTATAGAATTTAATGCAAGGGGTTATGATAAGAGGCAATGGTAGCTCAAGTGGTTGAGAGGACTTGGGTTCGAGTCTTGTGTATGACATTAAGGTGTTAATTTAATTGTCTTATTATTTTAATATTATGCTGGACCTTAGGCCATGATAATATAATCTTAGATGAGTATGAATTATCATGAAACATTAATTGGTTGAATGGTTGTGCATTGGCTTGGTAATTATGTGGTTGCATGTGCCAAATATATAATTGAAATGTACAATACTATTGATTAGGACATGTATCTGGATTGTAAATGATTTGTATTTGTATTTTAAATGAATTTGAATTGTGGATGTGTTATAAAATATTCTATCCTGGTCTGTGTTGGGTGCTGAACAAAATTTGCAGGTTTAAATGTGCGAATAACACCAAAATAGAAATTGCATTAAAAAAACACCATACTAGGCCTCGGTTCATACCAGAACCGAGGCAAAAAGGTGACATATGGCCTCGGGTAAAACAAAAACTGAGGCCAAAAGGTGACATATGGCCTCGGGTCAACCAAAATTGAGGTCAAAAGGTGAGCGAAGTTGCACATATGGCCTCGAGTCATACTAAAACTGAGGCCAAAAGGTGAGCGAATTATTTAAAAAAGTAAAAATAAGTTGCACATATGGCTTCGGTTAGGCCTGAACCGAAGCAGAAAACTGGTGCTCTATGGCCTCAAGTACGCTGGAACCGAGGCAGAAGAGAGCTCTATGGCTTCAGTTAACAACCGAGGCCAAAAGCTATCTTCCTTTGGCCTCACCCCAATATGCTTCGATCCGGGAACCGGTGCAGAATATGAAAAATAACCGCTGCCAAAACCCCTTCCTGCACTGGTGTTGGGTGTTTGAACCTTGACTTATTCAAATAGGTTTCTTTTTGCTGGGAGAAGATAAGTGATAAAGGAGTGTTTTGGGAGCATCAGACGCGAGTAAAGAAAGCATAGGGGAGTTTTTCTACAAAGGATCAGGTAAAGGGAGCTGCACTTATGTGTATTTCATAAAGTATATGTTTTTGTGGTGCTTTGCATGTATGTTAATTTTTTTCCACTCGTGTGCACTAAAAACCGGGTTTTTGCTCAGAAATTGACTGACGGTGTTCTTGAGCCGCTAGACTACGCAAGCTACTTTGAACTAGTTTTTGGGTTTTTCCATAAATCGCCTGGGGGCATTGGAGGTCTATAAGACCCGAGAAATTTAATTAAATAAGTAAATAATTAATTAATACATGCGAGTTGTAACATCCCGATTGGATATTACGAATTTAAATAAATAAAATAGAAATAATAATTAAACATCATTTATTATATTGTCTTTTCCCAAAACGCGGAAAAATTAAAACATTTATTTCATTGGAATATGGTCCAAAATCCTTACTGTATAAAACTCGAATCAATATATAAATGTCTGTAATAGAAATGTTTAAAAAATTATTCAAAACCATAAAATATAAAAACTTTGATAAAGCTTTTTCCCTAGTCTAGCACCGCTCCGGCTCTATGCTTCACCAGTTCCACCTGCAATAAAAATTATTCAAAACCATAAACAATAAAAACTTTGACAATAATTGACCATGGATTCAGGATATATGATGCTTCCACAAACCTGCCCGCTCGTGGTCTTGACTCTATGAACCTCCCCGCTCGTAGTCCAACTCTACGGACCTCCCCGCCCGTAGTCCAATTGATTTGACCCCAACAAGCCCAACATCAAGCCAAGGTACACCTTCAAGTCCAAGCCCATCAAAAGGCCCAATAATAAGGGACATGCTCAAAAAGATCCAATTGGGCTTCATCCAAGATGACCCAAACCCACATGGGCTTTTCACACTCTTCACATGGGCCAAAGAAGATGTGAAAATTTGAAGAGTCTTAGTCCTTGTGTTGTCCCTGTGTTGTTCGTCCCCAAAAAGGATGGAAAATGGCGCATATGTTGTGATTGTAGGGCCATCAACAACATTACCATTAAATATAGGCATCCAATCCCTAGACTTGATGATATGTTGGATGAGTTACATGGAGCCAAAATCTTTTCAAAAATAGACCTTAAGAGTGGTTATCACCAAATTCGCATTCAAAGAGGTGATGAGTGGAAAACTACTTTTAAAGCCAAATTTTGTCTATATGAATGGTTAGTCATGCCTTTTGGCCTAACCAATGCTCCTAGTACCTTCATGCACCTAATGAATCATGTCTTAAGGGATTGCGTAGGAAAGTTTGTAGTAGTTTATTTTGATGATATTTTAGTTTATAGTCATATAGACAAATGTACTTTCTCTGTAGACTGTGTCATCTTTCTAGGGTTTATGGTCAACAAAAATGGGGTTCATGTTGATCCCGAGAAAATAAAAGCCATCCAAGAATGGTCTGTGCCAAAGAGTGTTGGGGACATCCACAATTTTAATGGGCTAGCTAGCTTCTACAGAAGGTTTGTACCTAATTTTTCCACTCTAGCTTCACCCCTCAATGAGCTTATTAAGAAAGACACACCTTTTGAGTGGGGTGATAAATAGCAAAATGGCTTTGATGAGATCAAGGCTAAACTCACCCAAGCTCCCATTCTTGCTCTACAAAATTTTGAGAAAAATTTTGAGCTCGAGTGTGATGCTTCTAAGGTTGGAGTACGTGTGGTTTTGTTACTAGAAGGTCATCCTATTGCTTATTTTAGTGAAAAACTTAATGGTCATTTTCGTAATTACCCCACCTATGACAAAGAGTTCTATGCCCTTATCCGTGCTCTTCATACTTGGGAACACTATCTTGCGTCCAAAGAGTTTATTATTCAAACTGACCATGAAACTCTCAAGTATTTAAAGTCTAAGACATGAGAAAATTAAATAAATAAAGAAATATTTATTTAATTTAAACGCAATTAAAGGAATCTTTATAGTAATTAATGCGAAGAATTATGATAAGGAATAATGCTAGCTTAAGTGGTTGAGAGTACTTTTATGTGTTTAGAGGATTTGGGTTCGAGTCTTATGTATGTCATTAGTGTACTTATTTACTTGTTTTATTATTTTATTGATATGCTTTACCATGGGGCGTGATAATATAATCCTATATGTATAGGAATTATCATGAAACATGAATTGCTTAAATGGTTGTGTATTTGTTTGGTAATTGCGTGGTTGTGTGATCGATCCTTGACTTAGACAAAATAGGTTTCTTTTTGCCCAACTCCTTTTTAGCAAGAATGGAAAGAGTCAGAAACCCTAGCCACCTTGACGAGCAGATGGAAGGGCTGGGAAACCATATGGTAATAGCTCTTGAATGGCAAAAGCTTAGTTAAGGCGGACTTAATAAACCAATAGGAAGAAGAGAAGGGGTTTTGAGATTACCAATTCGTGTGGGATTCTGAGGAGTGTCTAGGGAGCATCAGAACGTGCATAAAGAGAGCGTGGGAAAGTTTTTTTTTTTTTGGGAGAGGATCAAAGTGAAGGCAATTCCTTTGGTGCAAGAAATAATCCTCAAAGAACATTGGAGCAGGGAATCTAGGTAAGGGGAGCTATCTATATTTTCTTGTATATGTGGTGTGGTGATTCATTTTATTGTCTTATAAGACTCACAAAGATGTTAAAGTGTGAGATTTCATAGTGAATTGTTGATGCAAAAGTGAATAAGGAAAATTTAGGGTCTTTTGTTTATTTTTCTTTTGGAGGCTGGAGGTGTTTTCATGAGTGAATACGTGTGGAGATTTGGATTAGAGGGAAACTGTATAAACATGGGTTAAAAATGAAATTAGATAATGGAAGTGTAAAAGTTCATTAAGATTTGGAAAACCACTTAGGTGAATTGGATGTAGTGGAAGCCTTTCTGAAAAGATACCTAAAATGAATTTGAAGGTGAACTGAAATTCTGGATTTCACGTAGATATACTACATGTATTCATATAAAAGAAATGAATGTGTGAATTTATATATTCATTATGAAGAAATATAAACAACGTATGTATTTATCTATTAAGTATGATCAGTGGATGTTTATGCGGTGGTTTACAGAATAATAATATATTGGGTAACTAGTGTTTTCTTTTTATAAAGTAAAAGTTAATATGGTGTTAAGCAAAAGAAATAAAAAAAATTATAATATGTATAACTTTTAAAAGAATATAATATTTAGTAAGGTGGTGCATTTGCTTGCTTGATATGGAATAATCTATATATCCTAGTTAAAGTGCAGGATGTCCTTTTAATATAAAGGTATTAATGGTTTAAGATATATGATATGTAAACTAGTATGAAAATTAACATTATGAGATATGTTTTATTTTTTTTTCTTTGGCACTTCTTGATGTACGAAATTTATTATAACATGAATGAGTTTTTCAAAATTAGGTTTTGCTTATGACTTGGTACATTAGAGAGACCCACGACATGCTTTGATTTCTTTTCTTTTTGTTTCGCAGTGCGAACAAGCAATCCATTTTAACTTCTTATTTTAATATTATTTGATGCACATATTTCCTTTTGATGGGACTTTTGTACATTCTAAAGTGGTGTAGTACACACCTTAAGTGCTTAGCAATATAAGTATGCCATTTGTTTGTTATTTTAATTATTTATTATTTTACTAATAATGTGCTTGAACGTGATGAGTGATAATATAATCATAGATGTATAAGAGTTATCACGAAATATGAACTAGTTGAATGGTTATGCATTAGCTTGGTAATTGCATGGTTGTTTGTTAGAACCTTGGTAGACACAAATTAAACTCTCTTTTTGCTAAAATCATTTTTGGCATGGATGAGAAGGGTAAGAAATCCTAGCAGTTAGAAGGGGCAGCAAAGGGGGTTGGAAAACCACCATGGAACAGTCATTGAATGATAATTAAACATAATTTTAATGTCATTTTCGTTTTTGGAGTAATTAGGATTAATTAAGTGAGTTTTAAGGGGGGGAGGGGGAGAGGGGAGACAATAGAGAGAAAAGAGAAGAGTCGTATGTGGAACCTTTGAGGAGGAATTTTTGGAGAGATAAGAGTGAGTTGGAAGCTGATTAATGTGTGGAAAAGGAGAAGGAGTCAAGAAGTGGATTGTTTGTTATCACCAAGATTACAAGTTTTGCAATTAGAAGCACGAAATCCAGGTTAAGGGAGCTGAATCATGTGATTTTGATGATTAATTGTTTAATTGCATGAAGTATGATAAATTGTAAATGCTTTCATTCTAAAAAACCTCGATTATTTGGGTTTCTGGAAATTTCCAGAAATCGCTTGGTGGGCCTTCAAAGCTGTTAGGCGCCTCATGTGAAATAAACCCAGTTTTTGAGTTTTTGCCTTGAACCGCCTGACGGTGATGAACTGCCACTAAGCGATGCATGGATGTCTAGAATATAATTTTTTTCATGAAAAACATGTTTTTTGTGTTTTCGCACAACAGGAACCGCCAGGTGCTGGTTTCATACCACCAGGCGCTAGGTCCTTGATTTATGGGCGCTAGGCGCCATTGATCTTTCTAGTCTACGCAATTTTCATAAAACTGCATTTCTCAATTCGTTAACCATCCGACTTAGGTGAAAGTTTGACAGGTGATCCCTAACATGTTGTTCTTTACTTTGAACGGTGGAGGTTTGAATTGGATGTCTATAGCTAGAGATGTATGTTACTCATGATTGGTGGTTTGAATTCCCTAAGAGTATGATTAGCAATGGACGCTAGAGTGTGCTTAAGTGTTGGGATGGCCTTGATTGGTGAAGTATATATATTCTTAATTGTGGACATGCATAATTGTAAGAGTAGGATTGAATGTAACCTATTTTGGGGTGCTAAACCAATAACAAGACGTTATTGGTATAGCACCTAGCGGCCACCATTGTGCCGCCAAGTGATAAGAGTGCTAGAGAAGTCCCTAGAGTGCGTGGTGCTTGGCGGTGAGGAGTGAACTGCCAGGCGATAGCCACTAAGACAGTGGCTTTGTTTTTGTCTGGCGCCTAGCGGCGAGAGGGTTCCACTAGGCGGTGTGCGCAGGCATTTTGCCTAGAGGCTTATAGATAGTGCTAGGCGATAGCGCAGAGGGTAGTGTACTTTTTCAATTTGCGTGTTGTGTGATTATTGTAACGTCCTAGCTGAAAATTACTTTGATAAAACAAATAATATATAAATAATACTCAATAGTCATAAAATACTCTTCCAAAAACGCAGAAATCTTTAAAATTTGTTTGACATGCTTAAATTCAAATGAACATATCCATGAATTTTATTACAGGTTTCAAAAACCAACTAAAGGTAAATCAAATAACTATAAATTGTTCATAATAAAACTCCTAGGATAGCCCTCTCTCTGTCTATATGCGTCCCCAACATCACTTGGAACATCATTTGCTCCCGTGTGACAAGTCACACGATCATTATCAAACACACGCAGAAAGAGTGAGCTCATAAAAATATAAATATACAATTAATAAAATAGAGATTCACCCCAAACTACTTTATTTTATCTAAATTGCTTAATCTTAAAACTCGATACCCAAGGATTTTAGATCAGCGTCTCATCATACAAATGAAACTACTAATCCATTTACCCATACAATTACTTGATTATGGACCCAGAATATATCATGCCTCAACGAACTTGTCCATTCGTGGTCCAACCTCTATGAACCTCCCCACTCGTAGTCCCACTCTACGGACCTCCACGCCCGTAGCCTAACACGCGTGATCCATCCAACTGCGAACCTCCCCGATCGTAGCAATCCCCAAGTGTGAGCACGGAACATACAAACCTCCCCACTCGTATTCTCACACGAGAGCATCATTAATATGAACCTCCACGCTCATATTAATCACGCGTTCACCACCAATCATGAACCTACCCGCTCATGACCTTGTCAAGCATCTCCTGGTCCAAGTCAACATTTTAACACATCAAAACGAAATTAAGAAAAACACACTACCTTATACAAGATAAACACTCAAATTGGTCTTAGGGATTCCAATACTTCCACGAACCTGCCAGCTCGTGGTGCAACTCTACGGACCTCCCCGCCCGTAGTCCAACACACGTGATCCATCCAGCTACAAACGTCCTTGCTTGTAGAAACTCTCAAGTGTGAGCACGGAACATATGAACCTCCCTGTTTGTATCCTCACACGAGAGTATCATTAATATGAACCTCCCCACTCATATTAACCACGTGTTCCATCAATAATCACGAACCTACTTGCTCGTCATACAATAAAGCATATCCCAAACTAGGACCAACACAACAAGCCATGCAAGACGCAATAAAAACAACCATTATCCCTACGCTATTGCTTGTCACTGCCTAAGCATCATTAGGTAAATTTCACTATAGACCGCCTGGCGGGCACCTCTCGAAGTCAAGCGCCAAGCAATTCCACACCCACTATTTTAGTGGTTGTCGCTTGGCGATTCACTACTCAACGCCATTCGCAATGCGCTCCGGGGACCTGCCTAGTTTCTCCTATCGCCTGGCGGTCCAGTTTGTGCCGTCGGGCGCTACACTAGTAGCGTGACAACTTTTAGTTTAGCACTTCACCACAGGTATTAACTCCTTAACAACTCAAACACAGATCCAGGATACCATATCCAAAATCCATAAAGATGATAAAATAATCACAAAATAGCAAATCCATCCACCTTACGTAAATAAACAAATTATTTCCTCTATCCGCAAAAACATTATATGTAACATATGATTTATACATCTCAACCTTATACCACTTTATTATATTAATATAACCTTTACATTTTATACACTTAATAAGTTATGTTCACTTCCACGTAACCAAGGTTCGACTTTAAAATATAAAATAAATCTTACCAATGTTCCCAATTCATATGATAGTGTTGTCTTAACCTTAGTGCAATAAAATTGTAAGATTTAATATTATATTATCTTTAATATAATGTTCCTAAAACACAATAAAATTATAATATCAACCAACAAAATTGCACCAAAATAATCTAAACATCTCATATTTAACCATAAAACAAAACGAAAAAATACATTTGATATCAAAAGTGATCTTATAACTGTTTTGCTAAAAAATATTTAATTACTACAAGATCACTACATACCAAATTCATTTATACGTTATTGTTATCACCACATACCAATATTGACATAAAATAAAAATAAAAGGAATAAATCCAAAATCCTTAATTCTAGCAAAACATTTCTGCATATATCTATGAAAAATAACTTGCATCCAGTAAGTATTTGTGTTCCTACAGAGAACAAATAAGATACATTAGGCACAAGTGTCACCTTACTCATATAGTCCGCTATCTCCTCAGTTGGCCTATTCCCGGTTGGCACATGTTTGCTTGGATCCGGGAGGGATTACTTGCAGAAGGGACTCCGAAGCTTAAGTCAGCGAAGGCTCTTAGAAAGTCAAATCAGGTGATTAATGAAGTAATGAATGCGTACCTTTAATTCGTGGGATCCATGTATATTTATAGATTATTAATTATGTTTGACCATTCCATGTGTTAGGTATTTCTTCCCCAGATAGCTGCTCAAGCCGATATGCTCCTCCTCCAGCGTCTTCACGTATTCGGTATAGGCCGTGCCAATTTGCAGAGAACTTGCCATCCTTCTTTCTTGCACTGCTGGCCATTCTCCAAACTAAGTCTCCTTTTATGAACGATCTTGGGCATAGGTTGGCATTATATTTCCTGACAACTCTTTGTTTGGCAGCTAAGTTGCGTATTTGAGCTTTTTCTCTTAGTTCGGGTAAGAGGTCGAGGTGGGTGGCTGATATCGCTGTCGTTAGGCGATCAAATTACCACTACTTTAGCAACTTCAGTATTGCCAGTTAGTAGTGAACAAAATAGTTAGGGTTAAGATAACCCTGAGTCGTCTCACAACGAATACGGAATTGATCTCAAATATTTGATTCTTAAAAATGCAATTAAAACTAGCAATTATAAAAATAGGGGGTTTTGATATGCAAAGAAAATGACACAGAAGATTGTAAACACAGTAATAGTAAATAGGTCAATTCCACTGCTTTTTCTAAATAAGATTCTTCATTGGTGATCTAGAGATTATTGTTAAATTAATTATTGTTGTTGATTTACAAATAAATCAATGTAAAGACTCAATTCATTTGTTGGCATCCTCACTTTTAATCAAAGTACAGTCTCAATTAAAAGTGAGAATTGT
>Ga0214545_1004572_pt1 | contig 25763 bp, 10 predicted proteins | sample CNSS4metaG_FD_160064 | JGI IMG/M metagenome (GOLD analysis project Ga0214545, IMG submission 160064) | Root nodule microbial communities from cowpea collected in UCLA plant growth center, Los Angeles, California, USA - CNSS4 | ecosystem: Host-associated > Plants > Roots > Nodule | place: USA... | reverse complement strand
CTTCTAGAAACTAGGTCAAATAAGGTTACAAAAAATGAGAGACAAAAGAGCTAGCTATGGTGTGTGCAAGGCTAATTTCGTTCTAGCACAAAAGGAGACAAAGAATGTGTCTCATATGTCTCCAAAAAGTGGCCAAAGTGTGCTAAAAACAAAGGAGACCAAAGGTACATAGGTACACTTGCTTCATGGCTTTTACTTTATGCTTTATGCCTTTGCTTTACTCTCTCCTCCACATCATTTATGCTCCCCAATCACCATGCGCCACCTAGCATTGCTTTCTTACTCCTAATTAACCTACAAAGCAAATAAACATAGATTAGCATGTTGGCTTAAGTCAAGTCAACTATAGTCAACAAGTCAAACCTAGTCAAAGGTCAACAAGTCAACTAAATTTGATTCAACTAAGTCAACTTTGGGAATCAAAAATAACAAACACAAATGAAAGGGATGAAGGATTAGTGAACTTCCTTTCCAAGCATGCTTAGTCTTCTTAAGCATGTGCCTTCATCCTTGGTTGGGGTCAATCCTTCATCAAAAATCCTAAAGGATTTCAGGCACACTTTTTTTCTATTCTGATTATTATGGGTTGTTCTCCTTTTTGTTTCACAATGAATAGTATACTTGTGGTTAAACTCTTTGACGTGTTCTGCAGGTTTATCTTTGATCCTGGAGGACAATCTCTTAGCACCTTGATAATAACAGTAATGAAGCGCTAAAATTCGAGGTTGAATTTTCTCCAACCCAGAGGCAATGCTGGAGGCGTGGTTCGGGACCGTCAAGGGATTAGAAAACAGATGATGGAATCATGCCCATGATCTTCAAAGAGATCTTAAATTAGCTTCAGATCGTAGAATAGGAACTCTTTTATATTTCTTTTTTTGTAATGTTTTTGTTTGGGCTTTTTTGGACCTTAAGTTATGTTGGGCCTTTTTGTGTTTCGCCCCATAGTATATAAGCCCTGGTGAGATACATATGTAGGCAGATTTGAGTTATATGAAAATTTGAGTTTTCTCTCAAGTCTCGAGGTTCTCCTCAGAACCACCGATCCTTATCTTTGAATCTCTGATTCAAGGTGGCGGATCTTCCTCACTTATCTTGGAACCTCCTCCAAGTGGCGTGAATTCCTTCCGTTCCGAAAACCCCCAAATCGACGTCCTCCATTTTTCCCCCTTTTTCGTTTTAGGTTTCATGCCCATTTTCGTTCTAGACGAATTTCCCCTAAATCCGAGACGATCCTTCATCACACTAACAACAGACTAAAACAAGAAATCACAACTCCCCTAACTTGGTTTCCTTGCTTAACTGGAGAATTCCAAAACTTCTTCTTGATCAACATTGGCTTCCTTTGCCCCCCACTATGCGCTTTGCCACAAGGTTTACTACTTCCACATGCTCAGAATAATCCCCTCTCTGCACTCACTATTGGCAATCTCCAAAACTCTCTCTCCCTCAATTGGCCACTTAACTAAACCTTAATTCTGGTTAATGGCAAGAAAACGAAAATCACTTTAATGGTGATTGTAATTGCCATAATCACCATTAAAGGATCATTATGAGTTGGTTTTCCAGCCGTTTTGGCTACCTATGCTAGCTAGGGTTTCTGGCCTTTCACATTCATGCCAAAAAGAACTTTGACAAAAAGAAATCTTAATTCCTATAAATATAAGGTTTTATTATAATTCATCATGATCAATTATATTATCAAAATAATACATAATTAAAATAACACATAATTTGGCATACACTGGACCTGATCACAAGTCCTCTCAACACAATCAAGTACTCCCAACCATTTAAGCTAGTACTTTTCCACATCAGACAAGTTAACATTAGATGTCATAAAGGCTCCCACTACCTACATTTGTTTATTAATTATTTATTTAATTAATTAAATTTCTCAAGTCTTACATTCCACCTCCCTTTTAGTTTATGCTACTTTTAGGAGATACTTCTAGAATGTGGTGTTTCATATTTGCTAAGTAACCCTTTTGAACTTTTGTTTATTTCCTAGAGGCTCCTAGAACTCTCAATATAAAGGGTGCTCATAAGCTTGTAAAAGGTTTCAACATTTTGAAGTAAAATCTTATATTGTCTTAACCAAAAATTGTGAGCTCTATTTCAGGGAGTGGAGACTCCACCTTTGCCTTATCTTGCTTGCAAGTTGCGGCTTCCATCACTCATCTTTAGGAAAGAGTTGGCATTTTGGTCCTCACCTATGAGTGGTGTGGTCCTTTGTCCCTTATCATCTTCTATTACTTCAATTTTTATCTTGTTTTCTCTTATTTCAGTTTGACTTTAAAGTTATCTTGTCCATTTTGTTTTCAATCCATCACTCTCCTTCTCTGAAACCTCTAGAAGTGAACCTTCACATATAGATAGCTTGTTATCTTAATGTCTAATGGGGATCTTCTCTCGATTTTCTTAAGAAATCAAACATCAAATTTCATAAAAGCTAAAATGAATCGACATTAGAATAGGACAATTCACAACACAAAATATACTTTTAGATGCATAAACTTTACCTTTCTATTTCATTACATGACTTGAATTGTGTGTAAAGCATCTTTGAGTGAAGTTGTTTTTTTCTTTCCATTTTTTTACTACAGTTGTACCTTGTCATCTATTCATTTTTCAACTTGCTTACATTTTTTGTTTTATCACTCTTAATCTAGAACTATTCATTAGGTTCATTCTTTCAATTTATGTTTACCTTTTCTAAATTGATCATTTTTAGTTTCATTGCTTCTTGTTCTTAAGTGTTTGAAACTTGAACTTTTCCTTCATTTTCTTGCTTGAAACTCACAATAGGTAGTATCTTAGGTGTTGGTGGATGAGATAGGAGAAACATTTCCGTTGAATGTGATCTTGAAGAAAAAAAAGCATACCATTGTGAGCTAAATACTTGAGAGGAAGAGTTTGACCAAAAAATACAAAGGAAAATAAAAACCTAAACAAAGATTGAAATGGAAAACCTATGGCATTTGAAATAATAATGCAATTTTGTAATTGTCATGCAATGGCATTTGAAGTTTGTCACAAAATTTTGGTATCAATGTTTGTGTAATTGTTTTATAATTTCTTTTCTTGTAATTTTTGTTTTTCATTCGCTTTGGTATCTTGGGAAAATTTCTATGATGGAATCCCACCTCTATAATAAACTTTGTAATTGTGCAAGCGTTTGGTAATGTGAAAAATGTGTCCAGGGCTCAAATTGTAACTTGCACCTTCATTTAGGAACTCATCTAGGGTTTTAATTGCATTCCTTATATATCATTACTTGATTTTTATTTATATTGTTCCTTCTTTTAAAGTTTTAAGTCTTCGTGACAAATTATGAATTTTTTCTCATCTTGTAGACCTTCATTTTCTTTAGGATAGTTACAACCATTTGTGAAGGTGATTTAAGAAACTCTAGCTAGGAAAGACTAGGTTTCTAAGCCTGTCCAAATGACTCACCTCTTTTTCTTTGGAGTATACGTAGTGAAGTTTTAACATCTTTTCTTTATAAAAATTTCATTCAACAATAAAATCCATTTTTTTGACAATCTTGTCTTCGTGATTTTTTGTTGTTGTAGATGAGTTATCATTTTAGTATGAGTTATAGTTTTCGGGGTCATTCTAATATGCATAGTAGCTTTCGTCAGGATGAGTGACATCTAAGAACTAAAATTGGCATTCCTAACTTTGGAAAAACAAAAAATCCTTATTTTGTTTGGGAGAAAAAAAATAGAGAAGTTCCATCCCTTCATTGCTAAATGTAATAAGTTTCACATTGTTACTTTGTGTTCTTCTAAGTTTATAAGATATGCTAGTGACTGGTTAAATAAAAGGCAATATGACATTGAAATTAGAAGAAAACTTCTACTTAGAAATTGGTATAAATTAAAAGCTTGTATGAGAAGAAAATTTGTTTCACATTTTTATTAGACAAATCAAGAGTTTAAATGGGAGTTTGCAACATGAAATCTAACAGATTTTCTAGTGAAACCCTGAGGGAGAAACATGATTTTAGAAACATCGCAGGGATAAAGATTTAAGCCACTCGTAAACAAACAAATGATGATAACCCAACCTTTGTTATTGGAGATCCAATGAATGAGATTCACATGGGTAAAAAGAAGTCACTTGGTAGGTCTACTAGCACTAAAATTAATTATAAATCAATTTTTTCCATTCCTAATGGTGTGTGAAAGTGTTGGATACTACATCACTAAGAGGTTAAATTTTGTAGTTAAAATTTTATGTGTTGTAATTTTACTCTAACAAATGATTTTACTGATTTTAATATCCTTTATAGGGATTGTACGATCCCATCATACGCTTGATAAGATCATGAGATGCCTCTAGCTAAGGGACCTACAACAAGAGCCATGACTAGGAGAATACAAGAGGAATGAGCCTCAAATGAGCATGCAAGGCCTAAGTCAAGAAAGATGTGAAGACCTAGTCTATGACTCTTTGCTTGTAAATACTAGATTAGGATTTTATTTGAGGCTTTGTATTTTAGGCCCAGTAGAATAGGGTTTTCTTTGGGCCATGTATTAGGCCTTAGAGGAAATTGGGCTTTAGAAGTAATTTTGGACCAAAAAGGGGAATTGGGCTAAATGGGCCGAGAATGGTGCGTCTACTCTAGAGAAGCCTAGAAGCTTCTCAAACTAGCTCTCCAAGGATGAAAGTTAGCTTCCTATGGCAAGACAAGTGTGACTTGCTTAGGTGGAAAGTCACACCTCCCACATCCTCCATTTTGCCTCCAAAATTCAACTTTCTAGACTCCTTTTTCCCTCCACTTTTTGGATACTCCTTAGTCTCCTTTTGGCCTATAAATAGAAGGCTTCGGACAAGTAAAATTCAGCTTTAAATTGAGTAATAAAGTGCTGCCCAAATTTGTGCACAAATATCTTTTGAGTTCACCTTAGAGTAAACTCTCCTCTAGTCTACTTTAGTCTTCTTCCTTAGGAGTTGGTCTCACCTCTCTTAAGAGTCCTTTCACCTACACCAAATCAAACACCTTAATGCTCCTTCCTTCATACTTTCGTGTCCAACATCCATCATGGAGCTCTCCATCTTCATGCAAGTTTCCATGAAGCTTAGAAGAAGTCATTATAAGATCACTTATATGAGTATCAAGTATGACCACTTGCATGAGATTTTAACAAGATCTCTAGGTCACTCATAAATATCTAGTATGCACATGGCCAAATAAAAGCATACCAAGTGTTTTTCATTCATATAGCTTATTATGCTAACTACAATGTGTGTTAAGTTTCTCGATCTAAGATTGGTTCATATAGCCTTGATGCATTAAATCTTATATGAGACTAGAATTTTCTTCTTTCTTTTTCCTCTTACCTTTTTCAATATGTGGGATATTGTGGTGAAAACAAAGTGTTCAATTCTGCATATTGAAAAAGTAACTGAAATCTCTCTTGGAGAAAGGTCGAGGGAGGAGAAATACGATTTCAATGGTGACATCATGCGACACGTTCTCTTGAAGCTTCATTTTTTCTATTTTGGAATTGTAAAATTTGCTCCATGTACTTAATGTCTTTCTTTCTCATGTTTTCCTGATAGAAGAGTCGATGAGGGTGTATGTTTCTCCATTCCTAAGATCCTTCCTTCACCCTTGCCTATTCTTCATCTTGTCTAATTGGGATCGTGGAGCTTATGACCATGTAGAACAACACTCCTCTCCTTATATATAAATGCATCTCCTCTCATTTGAAAAACATGTTATCACTCATAATATAAACACTACAAAAAAATTGACATTTGTGAAGGTTAAAATTATAAGTTTTAACGGTTAAAAATCGCCACAAATGACTTTTTTACAGATAAAAAAACTGTCAAAATTACACATGTCAAAAGCAGTTTGTGACAAAACATTTAACTACTAGCATTTTACTAGAAAAAAACAATTACTAGTAATTAAAAACCGTTACAAAATTTCCTCTTATTTTTTATATTTTATCATATTTTAATGATTAAAAATCGCCACAAAATGTATCATATTTTATTATTATTTAACAGTTATTGAAGGTTTGAAACTACTAAAAATTATTTAAATTATTTTTCCAAAAAAAAATTCCAAAGAGTATTTATGAATTATTTTTTATAAATTTTTTAACCAATGTTTTAATTGTTATATTTAACTAAAATTATTTAAATTCTTTTAAAAGATAATAATAAATGTATTAATAAGTTTACCATATTCAAAAAATTAATAAACTAATTGTATTATATAATAATTTAAAAAATTAATTATCAAATTATCATATAATAAGTATTCACCAATAAGTTATTCTACAAAAAAAAATTCATCTTTCATTTCCATTTGAAGAAACTGCACAACCACATCACATGTTTTAACACAATAATATTGAATCAATCTACTAGGTCTAAAAATATCATAAGATATATATCCAATCAATGTAATAGATTCAGAAATATTAGAAGATATATGTCAAGTGCATCTAACTAAGTCTTGGAATATCTCAACATATATGTCACACTCCATGAAAATTACTACCAAGTAAAGATCCTCCTCGTGATGTTGCCACTTCTTCTCCACTCTCTTCATTCTTTGAAATTAAAATGATATCATGTTAACATAATTAAAATAATTCCTTGAAATTAGCTATAAATTTAAAAATCAATCGAGAAATTCAAATTGGTAATCTATATTTGGCTCACCTCCAAACTTGGCTCTCTTTGAGATGTTTGCCTCAACTACTAGACTTTGACATGCTTTATAAAGGGGGATAATTTCAGCTTAAAGCACGTGTGGAATTCATTAACATGTATTTGTCTGCCCTCATTCCCTAAACTCATTATGAGGTAATATCAGTACTCATCGAATATAAAGACACAAACACATAATGAAATATGAGCCATAAATTTAGTTTTAGAGAATAACTAAATGAGCAAGTTTATTTATAAATTTACAGGTATGTTATAGTGGTAATCCTTCAAACTCTATAGGATTTTCCCCTGACAAATGATTATGAAATACAAAGTTGCACCACATGTTGTATTTAATGTTGAAGGCCAATAACCACAAAATTTCTCTACATTCAGTCAGTACTATGATAAGAGGAAATAATACGAGTTGGTATGAAAAATCTAAGACCACTATAAAGGGAATGAACGCTATAATCATAACATATTTGACTAATGAACACTCTAAAGGGTTCCAATCTCATCAAATAAAACATTGTAACAAAATTTAACTAAGTCTCAAACGCATAATAAAAAGTAAAACAATCATACGAATCAGTTGTAGAAATAAAACTAGATAGTTGAATTGAAGCAAGTGAACAAAAGTTTGAGAAGAACATCCTTTATGGGGAGTGAAGGTATGGCTCCTCTCCTTGTCACTATGGCAGCACCACATGCATTTACAAAACCAAAAGCCTTCATCAATCTTTTCTCATCGTAAAAGTGGCAGAAGGAACACAACTTCAATTCCTCAACATACTACCATATGCACCATGAACTATAATTGCAACTTTAAAAAGGTTATAGACAATGTTTGCATGTGATTCCTTGTGAATCTCAAGAAATAAATTAAGATGGGGAAATTTGATAACATGTGATGCAAGTAACTGAATAACTAGTATTTTTATGAACATATAGATGTGATTGTGTGTAGCAACAATGTTGGTTTACTGCAACATATATGACCTGCTTCATACAAAACAATTTTTGTTGCTCTTAGTTGGTGTGAGGTTACAATGTTGTGTGATTCTCCCAATACAAATATTCTTGTCAAATTAAATGAATAACAATACTAGAACAACAATAAAGAAGCCAACAATAAAGTCTCAATAAACATCCTTAGCACCACATGCCTTTCAGTTTAAGCAAACATTTCTTGTAACTCCATAATGCAAACCAACACAATAGTATAAAAATGACTAATCCAGTACATAACCCTCAAGAGGTAAGCAACTTACAAAGTCTCTCTACACAAGTTGCTTCATCAATAACTTACAAAGAAATAACACATGAATCATAGTACAAAACAAGAGTAAGATGTCATAACAACTTAATGTTTTAAATTGAAGTTCATTAAAAAAAACAAAGAGGAAAAATAAAAGAAATCTTCAAAGTGAAGAACGAAATTTCCATGGACTAAGAACTATGTAGAAGAGTGCAAGAAACATAACTTTATAAGGTTTCATCTATTGCATATCCTCCTCTAGTTTTTCTTCCTGGTAAAAGCATTCCTTCGTAAAAAATTATGGGTTTGAAATGGTGATTTAAGCCAAGAAGGGGGGTTGAATTGGCTATTTAAAACTTTTTTGACAGCATAAAACTCTTTTCAATTGAATCAAATACACTCGAAAGTTAGAATGTAAAAGTTGCAGACTAGTACACTTTCAATCGGTTAAAAAATAAAACAACAAACTAATGTGTTCTTGAGCTATGAAACAATCGATTAAAATGAAAAATCAGTCGGCTAAAATACTGGGAATTTATAGAATGCCGAATTCGCAGAATGCAAAATTCACAGATTTAGCTCAAACAACAATCTTTTACATACAAGACTTGTTCTAATCAATATTTCTAATTATTATACAACCTCAGTTTACACAAAAAATGCATTAAAACACAACAAAGAGTGGAATACTTGATTTTCTTGAGATTTTAAAGTGATTCAAAGTGAGTGAGATGAGGGAAAGGGAATTGCACAATTATTTTTATACTAGTTCACTCAATCCAAGAGATACATCCAGTTTACTAGGACAACTTGAGCTTGATTTTCACTATATTCAAAAGTTTTAAAAATCACACACCAAGATTAGACTTTTGAACAAAGAAACTCATAAGATTTTTGACTCACACAAAAATCTAGACAACTACCCTACAAGAGTCACACTTACAGACCTGAAATCACATTAGGAAAACAACCAAAGGCATAAGAACATCCAAACCTGATGGTGGCTCTCCCTAGCCAACCATACATGTGTTCTTCAAGCTACTCACAAGCTAAAATGCCTCCAAGATCAACAAAGATATTCAAACTTCACGTTGCATATGTGTATAGCAGAGAGAGAGTTTTCCATAAAAGAATGACAAGATTTTGCGCTCAAAAACTCAGAATCACACCCCTGCTCTCGAAAACATAGCATATATAGTCTGGTTTAAGTAAAATCAGTCGATTGAATTTTCCGTATAGTCTTCTGATTTCACCTAACTTAAGTGAAATTAGTCGATTGAAAAATAATTCAACTGTCTCTGAATACATTTATACTAAAAACTATATATTGCAAGCTTTTTAACACGTTAAAATCCATTTTAACATATTAAAAGAGACACATTAAGACTAACAAGACATCTAACTTATGTCATATAGCCTACCAACATGATATAACATATAATCATTACATTTAACATATTATTTCAAGATTTAATACACTAAAACCATAATCTTCAAGTGTATCTTCATTGATATTCATCAAACACATGTGAACTTCATGCACTTGGCTTTATCAATTTTTTTCTTCAAGCTTGCTTGTGCCAACAAAAATAAGGTGCTACAAGCATCTTACCAACTCCATAACCATCCTATAGTTATTTCAACTTAATTCTTTCATTTCATCAAAGCCAATAAGCTAAACTTCATAAACTAAATATATCACAAGTGGAAGGTTTGGAAAAGAAAAGCTTCCTGCCTCTCCATATCCTACCTCCCAACTGACAAACCTATAAGCATCGATGCACGTTATCCCAACTTTCATGCTTGCCACACCAATGCCTAACCCAAGTCATTCCTTTCTTCTTCTTTTTTAAGTGAAATACATCAAAAATCAAAGGGCAATAAAGGGTCTAGAAGAGATACCTACTAGCCTATTGATTAACGAAAATAAATCTAGTACTTTAAACTTGCATTAACAAATGATTGAATAAGCCATCCAAATTACCTTATAATTACTAGATAAAACATATATAGGTAAGCACAAATATCATACCAATTCTAAAACTAGTATATAAAAATTAAAAAACAAAGTAGCAATATGAATATAAAAGGAAGGCATGTGCACAAAGATTCAACCATTAAGAAATATGTAGAGGGTTAAAATGTATGTAGCCTCTGCCATGAGCAGAGAGGTAGTTTTCACAACTAAAATTTATTATCACCATAAAGTGATAACATTATCATTAAACCAAAGCTCATGAAGTGTGTGAAAAAGAGTATTTGAGAGCTAGAATGGACCATAATACTCATTCAAGAAGTCCTTATTGATTAAATACCTAAGCACTACACTAGAACGCTCGTTTATCAAAGACAAGACATTAATCCCTACCAACTATATCGCCATAAGCAACCCTCTTGCAGCGACTCGTCCTTAATCAAAATCTTTGCATGAATCTCGCCAAATTAATGTTAGATATTCCCATTTGGAAGTCTCGCTAATTGTAATTGAGATCAAAGATTAATCAAACTTCGGGTTCACCATCGCCACCTTCAACAATTTGGAACCAAAATCTATGCAAAAATTCATAAGAAAATGTTTGAGCAAGACATGAGAGTGAGAACGAGAGTGCGAATGAGAACAAGAATGATACTGAAAGTGAAAGTAATAACTTACATTGTGTCAACACCCAATTTCGTTCGGGTGAATAAACTATGGTGGTGACTCCAAACTCTGTTTTTTCTAAATTTAATTTTTGGTTCGTTATTTCGTCACGATTTTGGTCGCGATTTTGGTCACGACAGATGGCGACTCCACTGGGGACCCTAGAGAGTCAGACCATTTATTTGGATGTGCAAAATTGATGTGGTTTTTCTTAATATTTTTTCTTTCTCATTTTTTTCTTTTTGGGTATGTGTATTTTTATCTCTTTTTATATTTAGAATAATTGTATGTGTATATTCTTCTTTATTTTGGTATTTGGAATAATTTTTAGGTCTGGGTTTGGGTATACATTGTATTCTCCCTTCACACACACATTTTGTTCATTACATGAGTGGGGCCCTATACCCGGGTTTGAGTTGCTAAGAATTAGAGGGGATTGTGTGGCAGTGCCACAGTGGATGTACTTCCCAAGTGGTCGTTGTGAGAACCCCAGCTAGAGTTTGTTTGCTTCATTGGTACTCTCACTTCTTGTTGTTTACCAACTATCGTGGGAAATTCCATGAAGTGGGCCATAGCTCTAGTGACCTTGATATTTAGTATTAAGGAACTATCCTTGTGAGCACATATACTTTCCCTTAGAACTTTAAGCGGCAAACCTATGTTAAATTAAGGCACTAAAGGGAGACTGTTTTCATCCTTTACCCTTACCTGTCCTTGTATATAATAATAAATTCATCACAATCACACCATTATTAGCCATAAACATACATTTCATTAGCATATCATGTGAATAAGTGCCCTGCGAGGCACAAACATGCATTGCATTCCATTTTGTGGTCATCCATGGTACCATGTTCATAGTTTCAACACATAACATGCATAATTTAAACAAAAAAAAAATGCACTAAAATAAATTCAAATTGTTTCCTATTTTGCTTGTCACCAATTTCTTGGAATATTTCTAAATAATAAAACATTCTTTGGTCAAATCAGTGGATTGAATAAAGAAATAAAATTTGTTTGTTATCATGTCTTTTGAAGCATCATATAGTCTTGCATACATAGAATTGCTCAAATCCATCTTCCTTTTGATCTCTATTCCACCATAAACATTGTTTTCATTTCCATGAAGGATTATCATAAAGGGGACACATACCTTAAAAAGCATCACCATAAATTCTCTAAACAAAAAAAAATGAAGAAAAATCAGTTAGACTGAAAATTCTGAAGGACAGTCTAGGCAAAAATAAGAAAAAAAAATGAAAAAAGAGAGAACAAAACAAGGGACATCTTGTCATATGAACTAAATTATTTTCCTCTAAATTAAAGTTTTTGTTCAGAAAAATAAACATGATTTGAAAGGATGTGTGACCATGTTTCTTTATCCAAAAAAAAAACAAAAGTAATTATCGTTTGCTGCCCATTTTGAGCCTTCCAACAAAAATTCTTTCAAATTACCCTAAACAAAGGTCACCCTCACACTAAGGGTTGACATAATGTTTTTTTCATCCGAATTGTAGTTCACCAATACGAAAATATCAAAAAAAAAAAGAAAAGATATGGTTACATCAAGAAAATAAAAGAAAAAAGGGAAGTAAAAGGTGAACAAGAAGAAGTCAAACAAATTTTGAATGAAACATTATTCAAAGATCCTTGTTTGAAACAACCCTCACATCACTTGTTTGGGCCTTTACTATCATTTACTTCCATACCCCTAGCCTTGGTCACGATACAAGCCTAATAAAGTCCACACAGATCAAAGATTGGTTGTTATCTTTCGAAGGTTTTAATTTAGAGGAAAATTTCGATTTGCTAACAGGTTTGTTCTAAAAAAGAAGATAAAAAAAGATTAAAAAAGTGTATTCAGAGATTTGCTTTTAAACACTGAGGCAGTTTATTCTTGGGTGGCATATTTCCAAAGCTTCAAAATTAGCATGGGCAATCAGACAATTAAGTTAAATTTGGGTTGTCCCCTTTCAATTCATTCTTCATGAAACTCCATCTTTGCTCCTACAATATCCTCGCTCTAAGCATAAACCTTTACACCCTTTAAAATAATCGATCTTTGTTTGTAACTCATATATTCGCATCATTCAATCTGAATTTGGGCATTTATTACATTGAAGATTATGATCATATTAGGGGCACCTTGTGAAGACCCCGTCATTTTTAATCTCCTCATTGGGAAAAGCCAAACACACTTTTGTACCCTAAGACCATCCTAGGCTCTCACACAAGGGGCAAATTTTTGAAGCCCCCATCATTTCTTTCATACCATCAATAACTAAGGAAAGCCTAAACACATTTTCTACCCCAAGACCAATTCAAATTAGGGCAACTCCTAAGTCAATCTTCATCACCTCATCCAAGTCTTTTGTGGGTGTCATTCAAATAGTGTTTCAAAAGAAATGATTAAAAAAAGGTATGTTAGTAAACTGATTAGACCAAAGAAATGATTTGGAAAAGTAAAAAAAATCAAAGTAGAATGATTCCATGAATTTGAAATAACAATAAAATGGGGATCAATTCGAATTTATTTTTAAAAATATGCAAAACGAAAATTCATACATAAGGCATTTCCTGCATCCACGCATCCATGTAAGCATATCATATAGTTTCAAAACGAAAATCATAACATGTCATGCATCATCACATCATGTCATCCATCATACTCCACAAAATCATTGAAAATCATTTTCAAAAAAAAAATAAAGAAATTTGAAAAAAAATTCAACAATGATATTTTTTTGTGTAAATCTCGGAAATGTTAGGCATTCATGCGGTGTTTATCCATACTTCAAGAGCAAAATTCAGGTTCTCCTTTTATACATCAGGACCCTCTGCAAGGCAATGGTCATTGATTTCTTATGTCACATCGAGATCCTCTACAAAGCAATGGTGATGGTTTTTCTCATCATCGAGTCCCTCTGCGAGGCAATGGTCATCGATCTCTTTACATCAAGATGCTCTACGCGGCAATGGTCATTGATTTCTTATGTCACGTCGAGGCCATCTGCGAGGCAATGGTCATCGATCTCTTTACATCAAGAGCCTCTGCACGACAACGGTCATTGATTTCTTTGTTAGATTGGGACCTTTTACGTGGTAATGGTCACCAAATCTTTAGATATAGACCCTCTCCTCGGGATTGGTCTAATCTCTTTTTCAAAAAGTCATGGTTACAAAAAGATTTTTTTCTCGAATCGAGACCCTCTACATGGTAATGGTCGTCGAATCCTTTGGATATAGACCATCTCCTCGAGATTGGTCTAATCTCTTTTTCAAAACGTCAAAGTACAATAAGAATATGTTTTTAGGATTGAGGCCCTTTACATGGTAATGGTCGCGGGATCCTTTCGATCTAGACCCCCTCCTCGGGATTGGTCTAGTTTGGTTTTTTCAAAAAAAAAAACAAAAAGAATTAGTGTGTCAAATCGAGACCCTCTACTTGGTATGGTCAAGTTTGTCTTCAAATTTGTCTTCCTTTGAAACCCGAACAAAATTAGTGTTTTTATCTTTACTTATCTTTTACTACGATAATATGAAAAAGTCAAATTTTCATATTATCTAGTAAAATCTAAGTAAAGAGGAGCAACTATCAACACCCAATTTTGTCTGGGTGAATAAATTTATTTTCAAAAAAAAATAAAAAAAATGTGAAACAAAATTTTCTTCAAAGATTTTTCAAACTTTAATTTTAGGAAAAAAAAAGAAAAAAAGAGAGATAAAAAAAAGAGAAAAAAGGAAAAAAGAAGAAAAAGAAAGGGCCTATTTTGTTATCACACTCCTCTTCATGAGCCCAACAACTCAACATATCTTCTACCACCTTTGTTCTGATAGAGAAATTAGTGATATGATTATAATAATTAAAAGCAATATCTCTTCACATAACTAGAATCAATATTACTGATTTTGATTGATTTTGTGCTCTGAGTTGCTATGATTTGATTACCTTGATGTAATGCTATCATGACACATTCCTTATTTATATTGTTCATTACAATTAAAGCTAGGATTGCATTAATATTGCAATGTGTATATAAATACTCTGTCTATCATATGAAAAGATGGAAACCAAAAATAGATATTCTCTACACTTCTCTAATTCTTTCCCATCACCACTCCCACATACACACCACCTCTTTCATATCTCTTTCAAAAAAAAAAACATATTGAAGGAGGTAAAAAAAAAGAGAAGAAGATTCTCTATACTCTTTCTCTCTCATTACCACCCACACAGCCACATCTCATTTTTATCTCTCTTGAACAAAACACAAAAATATTATAAAAGGAGGCAAGAACAAAGAAAAGGCAGAAGGTATGTCATTGTTAGTTTCTTTTTCTTTTGATTTATTTTTTTTAATTTTCATTATTTTGTTTAAATCATAAAAAAAATTTCCTATTTCTTTGATGTCTGCTCGACCGCTCGCGTTGCATGACACCCATTTTAGACTTTCATTTTTTTTTTCTAAAAAATATATACAAATCTAAGAATAAAAAAATAGCTTTCTTTGTTTATTTTTTAATATCTATCTGGTTGCTCACATCACAGTGACATCCACATCCACTTTTAGATAACTTTAGAAATATATAAAATATTATAAAAGATTAAAAAGATAAAAAAAAATCAAAGATTAAAAAAAAAAGTTTATTTTCATTGTCAGTTCGGCCGCTCGCGTTGCATGACACCAATAATAAAATAATACTAAAAATTTGAATGAAAAAGTTTTCAAAATTATTACAACAAATTAAATCATTTTTCAAATATTTTTTCAAATAGCTTTTTAAAAAAGAAATACGTAACCCTGATTCTCCATTATATTATAAATGGAGATACTTAAGAGCGAGAATTAATCTTTGTCGGGCCAAAAAAAAAACTAAAAAACTTTTTTATTTTATGTTGTACATCCTTTTGTTGTTGCTTTTGGAGAAAATTAAATATTTTGAAAACTACATCTTTTTTGCACATTTAATTAAAGGTATGATGTTAGGACGGACACTGTGGGGGTGTTAATACCTTCACCGTGCATAACCGACTCCCGAACCCAAAATCTGTCTTTTTTTTTATGCAGACCTTGTCTTATATTTTTTGTTTTTCCGTAATTTTTCTGAATAAACTATGTTGACAACTCTAAACTCTGTTTTTTCCAAATTTAATTTTTGGTTCGTTGTTCCGTCGCGACACATTTACAAAGTGAGAACGGAAAAGGAAGAAAGACCGAATGAAGTGAACCACAAGATTGAATGAAGATTATAATAATAATAAATATAAAACAATTCTAACGGTTAAAAGAATAACTAATAGCAATTTGAAAATGTTTCTAGCGATATATTTAACTGCTATAAAACAATGGCTTCTAATAATTTTTTTTTTTAATAAAAATACAGTACAGGTTTTTTTTTTTTTTTTTTTTTTTTTTTTTTTTTAAAAAAAAACACAAAAAAAAAAAAAAGGTTTTTTTTTTTTTTTCATTTTTCTCTTATGTAAAAAAAGAACACAAAAACAAAAGTTTAATATTTCTCTTAAGTACACTTTCTCACCAATTCTATGTTCATCATATTTAATTAATGCATCTTCTAAAGGGAATATTCAGAAAGTTAAGTGCTTACTTTAGTAGTCAATTCTACCGTCTTCTTCAGTCATTCTCTAAATTTGTGGCATGTGATCTTTTGCTCCCCTTTTACACTCTTCCCTACTTGGCTGTCGATTATCATATTTCCCTGTAAGCTTTATTCTGTTGCTCCATCACCCTCACACAGATGGAGCTTCTTCTTTTTAGAAAATCTCATCTAAACTAGTATCATTGTATTCTACTACTTCCTTGCCTAAACTAAGGGTAACAGTTTCCCTTTCACTGTGAGATTCAGCTGATTGCATTTCTTCTTCCCAGAGTTGTTAATTTTGAGCAGTGCTTCAAATTTCCACAATGGCAACTACATATTTCCCACTGAGGTGGGAGAGCACTGGGGATCAGTGGTGGTATGCATCCCCAATAGATTGTGCTGCAGCAAATGGACACTATGACTTGGTTCGTGAGCTGCTTAAAATCGACAACAACCACCTCTTCAAGCTCACTTCATTGCGCAGAATTCGCCGTCTTGAAGTTGTGTGGGACGATGAAGAACAGTTCAGTGATGTTGCAAAGTGCCGGTCACAGGTTGCACAGAAGTTGCTTCTTGAGTGCGAGTCAAAGAGAGGGAAGAACAAGAACTCTCTCATCCGTGCTGGGTATGGGGGGTGGCTAATGTACACCGCTGCATCAGCTGGGGACTTGAGTTTTGTGCAACAACTTCTTGAGAGGAACCCTTTGTTGGTGTTCGGAGAGGGGGAGTATAATGTCACTGATATCTTTTATGCTGCTTCCAGGGGCAAGAATTGTGAGGTTTTTAGGCAGATTTTTGATTTTGCAGTTTCTCCAAGGTTTGTCACAGGCAAAGGTGGGGTTTTGGAGGAGCATGTTGGGGATATTCCTCCTGTTTACAAGTGGGAGATGAGCAATAGGGCTGTCCATGCCGCTGCTAGAGGGGGCAGTGTGGAGATTTTGGAGGAGTTTCTTGCTAATTGCACTGATGTGTTGGCTTATAGAGATGCTCAGGGCTCTACTATATTGCATTCTGCTGCAGGCAGAGGGCAGGTTGAGGTCAGATTTTGCTGATTCTGATCTCTTTAAAGTTGAGATTTTTAATTAATGCTCCATTTCTATGCATCAAAACGGTGCTACCTGTCTAGAGTGTTGTTTTCTTTAACTTCCTTCTCATGGGCCTTTAGCATATGACCGTTCTAGAGGAGTAGTACTAGTAGGAGGCACTTCAAGAATCATAGTATATACAGTCATTGTTTTATTCCCTAACATTTGTCTGTAGTCACTTCCATGATTTTGTCATTTGTTAATACTTTTCTTCCCCATTTTTTACTTATGTCAAGTATCATTGAATGACGCTTTCCAGGGTTAGAAACAAGCGAATTTTTAGTGAAGACATGGATTAAAATAACCTGATTGATTAATATAAAAGAGGTTAAAGTGAGGACTGACTGTAAAAAATTCTAGGATGTTTCTTTGGTTGTTGATTGACTGTAAAATGCTTTGGGTGGATGCTATTACAGAAACTTGGAGTAGAATACTCAGATTACTTACTGAAATAAGATATCTAAACCATTATAATATGTTGTGGTGGTTTTACATTATATCAAACCCTTCATGGCACTTATGCAGGTGGTTAAGTATCTCACATCATCCTTTGACATAATAAACTCCACAGACCATCAGGGAAACTCTGCTTTGCATGTGGCAGCTTACAGGGGCCAATTAGCTGCAGTTGAGGCTCTAGTTTCTGCTTGTCCTGCATTGGTTTCTAAGAGAAACAATGGGGGAGACACTTTCCTCCATAAAGCTGTGTCTGGTTTTCAGTCTACCTCATTCAGAAGGTTGGACAGACAAGTTGAATTTTTGAGGCAGTTAGTAAGTTGCAAAAACTTTCACATAGAGGAAGTCATGAATGTAAAGAACACTGATGGAAGAACTGCACTCCACATTGGCACAATGGGTAAAATCCATGCCGATCTTGTTAAGCTCCTGATGACTGCTCCATCAGTGAATGTGAATGTGGGTGATTGTAATGGCTTGACCCCACTTGATTACCTTAAGCAAAGTCCAAACACAGCAGCATCAAATGTACTGATCAGGAAGTTGGTTGCAGCTGGGGGAATGTTCCACAGTCAAGGCTATAATTCAAGAAAAGCCACAGCTTCACACATGAAAATGCATAGTATTGGAGGCAGTCCTGGAACATCGTTTAGAATCTCAGACACTCAGATGTTCTTGTACACAGGAATTGAGAATGCATCAGATGCCAGTACGGATCAGGGAAGTGTAGGAATGAGTTCATCTTCATCAGACCATACTGCATATGACTCAGCAGCAGAAAACAGACCCTCAACAAGCATAAGGCCATCCGCGGCTGCCGGGTTGAAACGAGTCCTTCAGTGGCCACTGGTGAAGGACAAGAAAGGTGAGGGGTTAAGGAAATCAATGGATGAAGGTTCAGTGGATTCATGCAGGAAATGGGACACAACAGATGAAATTCCAACTCCACTAAGACAAAAGTTCTTCAGGCATTCAGCTCTTCAAAACAACAAAAGGAATCTATCTGTAAGGAGTTACCAGTCAAGTCCAAATGCTAAGAAGAGATTTGCTTCAGGACTGGTACACGTGAAGGTTTCAAGAAGATCAAGCTCTAGCTCATTTTCTATATCATCATTGTCATCACCTAGATCCATAGATAAGCAAAAGGGTTTTTGTCTTGACAATGATGTTGCTGGACCGTCTTGCACAAATAACCAAAATGATAAATCAACAATTTCAGGGAAGAGAGCTTCTGTCAGCAAAAAGCTAAGGGGCCATTATTTCTGTTTTTCAAAAGCCTCAGTAGACAGGGAGCAAGAAAGCCATTGTTACAAGGACCATGATGTTTATGTGAGTGGCCTTATTGGATGAAGTAAGCTTATTCTGAACTGGTTATTGTCAATTATCGAAGAGGAAACGGTCCTTTTTAAGATACCAGGGCTTCTAGTGGAATAATTGTTTGCAGGTTTTATAGACAGTAGTATGTGATGAATTAAATTTTGTTCATCCTCAGCTCTACTTGTTATCGAATTACTCCCTTGTTAAAATATGCTTCTTGGCATCAAATCAACAAAGTTTGGTGTGTACAGTGAGAATTTGTTTTGCGCATATATTTTGCTTATTTTTCATGTTCAAAAACAAGGTAAAGGTTTATGAGAATAACCATTGAATCACGTCAGTGCTTCACCGGTATGAGTGAGACTACACATATAATACTTGTCTAGCTTCTGTCCTTCATCATTTACGTGCATCTCCTTAGATACGATATAAGTTTCATTTATTTCCTTTTTTGTGATTCTTTTTATCTGATTGTGAGATAGAAAATGGAAAAAAGTAATAATGAATAGATTTAGTATGTTCGTATGACGTGTAAATTGCACTCTATAAAATATAATATTAGAATGTTTTTGATTTTATTGTTCTATTTCAATATGATAGCCATAGATTTATAGATCAATCTTGTTGTCTGAATATCCTGTAGAAAAAAAAATGTTGTGTTGTTATGAGTAAGGAATAATTGCTTAATCTATTTAACGTTACGTTTTGTGCTAAATATGTAAACTCAGGAATACACGAATATTCATTCTCTTCTTTAAACAAATTTGTTAAAAACAGAAGACTGGAACAGTTATTATTTTTATTTGCTCCTAAAAATGTTAACTATATATATGTTCTTGTGCTTTTAATTAAATCTTTCTTCTAATCATCTATAGGAATGTTAGTCGAGCGGATAGACCAGGGTTTTCTGGGAGTGAAGGTAAAATTTTGTATCTATCTTTTTTCTATCTATAAATACTAGAAAAAAAAATTATTTAGTGTTGATTAAAAGTTGATACTAATAAATAAAAATTGAGACTAATTATCGAATAGTTTCATATTTGTATTCCGGGTTAAATATTTTTTTTGTCCTTCAACTTTTAATAAAAATTAAAATTAATTCCTCTTGAAAATCTTGAACCAATTTAATCATTTATATTTATAAATGCGTGAATTTAGTCATTTAAACAAGAATTTTCTAAATTTATTTGTCGTTTCAAACGCGTTTCTCAACTAACATTGAAGCGAACATATGTCAAACGGTTTAAACAAACTAAAATACTATAATGAAATGTGTTTAAAACGTCGAATAAACTTAATAAAATTTGGTTAAAAGGACTAAATCCATGTATTTACAAATGCGTGGATTTAGTCATTTAAACAAGAATTTTCTAAATTTATTTGTCGTTTCAAACGCGTTTCTCAACTAACATTGAAGCGAACATGTGTCAAACTGTTTAAACAAACTAAATTACTATAATAAAATGTGTTTGAAACGCCGAATAAACTTAATAAAATTTGGTTAAAAGGACTAAATCCATGTATTTACATAATTGAAGGACTAAATTGATTCAAAATTTTTAAAAAACTAATCCAATTTTCACTAAAAATTGAATGACCAAAACATATTTAACCCGCATGTGAAAAAAATTTTAAAACTATAGACATTAATTCATTAGTACTCACATCGACAGCTGACCTCTAGATAGCATCGTTTAAATCAACGTTAATTCATTAAAAATATTTAAATTTATTTTCTTATTAAATTGTTTAGCACCGATTAAATAGTAGTTAATTGTTTTTTATTTTAAAATATAGATCAGCTAAATAAAATATATTTTTAATATTAAGTTAATTTATTTTAGTCAATACTAATTTTATACAATATCTTCACTTTCAATCAAATATTTGTGAGGAAAAAACAATTTGTCATCTTTTAATATAGATTTTTTAAGTTAAAAATAATATATTCTATTCATTGTTACAAATATTCACAAATTAATAACATATAAATTGGCATAAGCTTAGCTCATGTTAACATAAATAAATATTAAAAATATATTATATTAGTGTCAACTAATTAATGTTAATTTAAATAAATAAAAAAATAAAAAAATAAATATAATCTTAACAAATACTAACTAAAACAAATATAATAACTAAAAATAAGATGATAGACTGGATGGATACAAATTTTATTTATTTCTAATATTTATTTTAGTTGCTGTCGACATACTAGACACTATCCTGACATTAACATACATATATTTTTATTAAAAAAAGTTAAAAATAGTATGACTATCACAAAGTTAACTAAGCCGACTCCATTAGGTTCAACAGTAAGTAAGTTTTATAAGCACCATTTAAGTTAGTACTCGTGCAAATATTTATTTATTAAAAAGGTTAAAAGTAGTTAGCATCGACTTAGATTTGGCTATGTCGACTCTATCGATAGTTAAATCATTTCAAAATAATTTTACGTTTTTTAATTTTTTTTAAAACAAATTAACCTTTTGTTTGTATTAGAAGTAAGTTTAGTCAAATTTAATAACATCACAATTTTACATAGATTAATATTTGAAAGCTAATTTGATGTTCTCTTGTAGTGAAAAATTGTATCCCATAAGGGATGGTAACAGGGCGGGGGCGGGAACAAGTTTCGCTATCTCATGCTCATCTTCGTAGAAAATATGCATCCACATTTTCATATCCAAACCCAAACGGATATCAAACTTTTGTCCTATCCTTATCCCCATCAAGTAGAACTGTCAAAACGGGTCATCTAGCCTGGCCCGACTCGATCCACCATGGATTGATCACTTAGTAAACCAATTCAACCCAACTCACTGACGAACATTCTTATAGTCATAGGAGAACCATGACTCTCCCAATTTTTTTAATTAATTTTTTTGTATATTTTTCAAAATTATATATATATATATATATATATATATATATATATATTATTTATATTAATTTTTTATATTTTTTCTTAAAATCTCATCTATAGTCTTTTATCTTTATCTTTTTTCTTTTGTATCTTGATCTCTTTTTCACCTCTCTCTTTTCATATCAATCTTCACCTCAATTTCTCATCTTTTTAAATAAAAATGCATTATGATAAAATTAAGGAGTTAAGTAATATTTTGGACCGATCATTTTTCTCTTTTGAATAAGTTCATTTTGTACCTTATTTTTAACAATCTCTTTTCCTTTTACATGTGATAAATTTCTCTACTATGTAGCACTAGACGATGATAAAATTATTTCTTCCTAAATAGGTAAGATGAGACAAATTTATATTAAAAAATTTATGATGAAGAGTAAAAGAATTGATTTTTTTTTCAAAAGAAATGCTTGTGATGAAAATGAAAAAATTCATCTATATCAATTGAACTTGAAAAATTTTATGAGAACCCAAGAATTAAAGAAAATGAAAAACAATTCTCTAAAGTTCTTAGAGTTATATATAATAAATTTGAAAAAAAATCTAATTTGGCACCCTTGAATATTTAATCTAAGTTTTGTCACTGACCCGACTCACTTATTAGCAAGCCAAAAAAATTCAAACCTGGCCCGGCCCACCATGGGTTGGTAGGTTAAACGGATTGTCTCACGAGCTCTCTTAACTAAAAAAATACAATTTTTTAAAATTTTTTAGTCAAAACTAAATTATAATTCTAATTAAAACCTAAATAAACTTCGGGCTCTCTTAACTAAAAAAATACAATTTTTTAAAATTTTTTAGTCAAAACTAAATTATAATTCTAATTAAAACCTAAATAAACTTTGATACAATCCAAATACAAACCAAAATCACAAAAATACAAATTATCTATGTGTTGGCTAAAAAAACAACTTAACCTGACCCAAATGCAAAACTTAACAAAAAACACTTATGTGACCCTTTATTTGCAGTTTGGCTCACCAACCCGGCTCACCTTAGGGGTTCAACTCGGGTGAGCCGGGTTCTAGGTGGGCCGAGTCAAAAATCAACCCGTATTGAAATTTGTAAAAAAATTTCAACCCAACCCGACTCAAACTCATAGTGGACTGGATTGACTTGCGGGTTCCAACCATTTTGACTACTCTACCACCGGGTAATGGGTATAATCTCATACCCATACCCGTACCCGTTTACTTACTACCTCAATATTAATTTTAATTATTTTTTATAAAATAATAATAAATTACGGTAAATGAAACATAATATTATCACATATTCAATATTAGGAGGATGATTGTTTCTATCAAATACTTTGAAATAAATTATACTTTTTTACATTTTATATTATAATACCAAATAAAATTTGATGAGAACTAAAACATTTATTAAATTTGCAAACATTAATGAAACCTAGTTGATACAATTTAAAAATATTTAAAAAATAAATAAAAGGAACACAAATATTCAAATGAAAATATATTTTAAATGTTTGTTTACTTATATTTTTTAAATTGTAATAAATCTATTTTTTGTATACTAATAAAAGTTATAATACATCATTTGATCAAAATGACATAAAGAACAAATAATAAAGATAATAATAAAATTCTAACATAGATCTTGTACCTTTTGAACTCCAATATATGTTGGATGGTGATAAAAAAATATTCATGACAATTACATTAAATTTTTATATTATATTATGTAAGGCCCAGTTTTATTTCTGCCCTAATGTTTAAGGGCTGGCCTTAATCTGTTGGGCCTAAGAGCTGGCCCATAGGGTGCTAAGGCCCTAAAGCTGCTAGGGTTTCCAATTCTGATTCATTCTTGCAAAACAGAACCCTAAGCGTTGTCCCTCTTCCTTTCAGAACACTCTGCTAGGGCTTGACTCCGATCTTGGCCAAAGATTTCTCGAGCTCAGTTTTGTTTTTCGCTCCATGTAAGTGTTTCTCAAGCTCATACTTGTACTCCCTAAAGCTCATTTTCGTGTTCTTCCTTTTAGTGTTCCATAGTAACTCTGTTCTTTTACTGCCCCGCTGTTCTTTCAGTTTCTGAGACTGTTTCTCGAACTGTTGCACTCCGCAGTTGGTGTCAAAGTCTTGTATAAGCCCTTTCCAAGTAATGGGAGCTAGGGTTTACAGTTATTTATATTTTTGGTATGTTTTCTGAGTTTGAATCACATGCTTGAAGTATGTTCATGGTTTGTTTGCTTGATATTGATGAAAACATGATTTTTGGTGTTGGGTTCTGCGTTTTTCACGAGTGAACAGTGGCGAGCACTGGTTTTCTCGCCCAAGCGAGAATGCCTCTCCTAGGCGAGACTAGCAGAGGCTCGCCCAAGCTTTTCTGCGCAAACTGTCGCTCAGGCGACTTGTCTTCATTTTGAGCGAGAGGTGATCTCGCTGAGGCGAGAAGGAGCTCGCCTGAGCGAGAACTCGCAGGGGTCACTATTCCACTGCTCGAACTCTCGCCTAGGCGAGAAGGAGCTCGTTTGAGCGAGAGGATCTCTCACCTGAGCGAGGTCTTGTAGCTTAAGCGAGACAGGGGCGAGTTATGTGCTATAATGTGAATGATCAATGATGTGGTTGCTTGTTTGCCTGGCTTGAACACTTTAGTTGGATGGTTTGAGGGATGATGTCTTGATTATTACATAAGGTTGAGGTGGAAGTGATATATTGCTTTATTGGGTATGAGTTGGAAAGCATGAGATGTATGATTGGTTGCTTATACATGATATTAACACTGTGGGATCTTTCTGATGTGTTGGTGAAACATGTATAAATTGTGAATAGGGCATAATTCCATGACTCTTGTAGTAAAAGCTCTTGGTGGCGCCTCATCTATTGGACGTAATCCCATGGACCTTCCTAATGGGAGTCCCTAGTGGTGCCTCACCTATTGGACTTAATTCCATGAACCTCGTGGTGAGAGTTCATGGTGGTGCCTCAATATAAGGACATAATTCCACGCGAGTATCGTGGTGGTGCCTCAAGGCCAGGATGTAATTCCACGTAGGCCACATGGTGATGATGAAGGATTGACCCCAACCAATGATGGAGGCACATGCTTAAGAAGACTAAGCATGTTTAGAAAGGAAGTTCACTAATCCTTCATCCCTTTCATTTGTATTTGTTATTTTTGATTCCCAAAGTTGACTTAATTGAATCAACTTTAGTTGACTTGTTGACCTTTGACTAGGTTTGACTTCTTGACTATAGTTGATTTGACTTGAGCCAACATGCTAATCTGTGTTTATTTTCTTTGTAGGTTAATTAGGAGTAAGAAAGAAATGTTAGGTGGTGCATGGTGATTGGGGAGCATAAATGATGTGGATGAGAGAGTAAAGCAAAGGCATAAAGCATAAAGTAAAAGGCATGAAGCAAGTGTACCTATGTACCTTTGGTCTCCTTTGTTTTTAGCACATTTTGGCCACTTTTTGGAGACATATGAGACACATTCTTTGTCTCGTTTTGTGCTAGAACGAAATTAGCATTGCATACGCCATAGTTATCTCTTTTGTCTCTCATTTTTTGTAACCTTATTTGACCTAGTTTCTAGAAGTTAGGGTTAGGTTTTTGTAGAGACATCCTTAGGTATCTTTTATTTGCTTAGAGGCCCCTAAACTCTTCTATATAAGGGGTGCTCCTAGACATGTAAAAGGGTTGAAGATTTTGAAGTAAAAACACTCTTGTGTCTCAACCATTTGTGAGAGTTTCCTCCCTTGGGAGTGAATACTTTTAAGCCTTATCTTGCATAGCAAGTGGTGGCACACATCCACTCATCTTCAAGGTTGCC
>Ga0214545_1004570_pt1:5000-25772 | contig 25772 bp, 10 predicted proteins | sample CNSS4metaG_FD_160064 | JGI IMG/M metagenome (GOLD analysis project Ga0214545, IMG submission 160064) | Root nodule microbial communities from cowpea collected in UCLA plant growth center, Los Angeles, California, USA - CNSS4 | ecosystem: Host-associated > Plants > Roots > Nodule... | reverse complement strand
CCAAGAGTTAACATATAGAGACATAGAAGGATATATCGGAAGGGTACAGCAATTAGGTGATCGTTACTATAATACGTATAAATACCGTACCCTCTATGAAAACCTTTATGTTAAATATTTATCTGTCATCTTTAGAAGATGGGTCAGGATCAAAGTGGTAGGTCCCTTAACTCCCTATACCCATTTCCTTTTCAGCTCTTGTTCTTTTTTTATTTTAAAATGTTCATATATAGTATTCCCTATGATATTTTGAGGTTGTCAAAGGAATAGTTGATAGGATAGAGAAATTTGTGGAAATAGTAGAATCTAGAAGTAGTAGTATGTTATGTAGTTGTGAGTGGTGTTTTAGATGTTGTCTTACTTGTTGTCATCATTCAAATGGTTGAGTACATGGGTATTTATAGACTTATAGACTATTCTAGAAAGTATTAGTCACAACTTGTGTAGAATGTTCTAGATTTTTGCTTGTATAATGTTCTTGATATTTTCTTCTTATCTTAGGCTTTTCTACTTTCCTCTAGAACTTTCATTACATTTTAATAACTATATCTTAACATTTTCTAGATTCTTCTAGAATTTGCATTACTCCTTAATACTCCTCTTTAATGCAAATTCGGTAACTCTAAGCATAACGCGTAGTAGTTCAAACCCTGGTTCTGGTAACAGTTTTGTAAAACTATCTGCAATTTGGTATTTTGTTGTGCAATACTCGGGTCGGACCTTCATACTTGTCTCTACTTCTCTAATGAAATGATATTTATTTGCTATGTGTTATGCACTAGGTTCTTTGTCATTGCAATAGTTTATTTATTGTCACAGTTGATTGCAGTAGGTCCACTTTATTTTTCTCCCATATCTTTGAATATCTTTCGAAGCCATACAACTGGACTATTGTTTTAGTAGCAGCCACGTATTCTGCTTCAATTGTTGATTGTGTCACGGTTGCTTGCTTCTTTGATGCCTAAGAGAATATCCTTGATCCAAGAGAGAAAGCATAGCCTGAGGTGTTCTTCATGTCATCTATTGACCCTGCCAATCATTATTAGTGTAGTCGATCATCCTTGAGTTAGTCATGGTTTTGTACCATATTCCAAACTCCTTTGTGTCTTGTAGATATGTTAAAATTCTTTTTCCTACTCCATAATGATTCTGACTTGGCTTTTGCATGAATCTTGATAGAAGACTCGTAGCATAAATAATGTCTGGTCGTGTGGTTGTGAGATATAAGAGACTTTCAATCAAACACTTGTAGAGTGATGCTTATGCTTCTTGTGCTCCATCATTTCTTTGTAGCTTCTCGTTTATCACCAATGGAGTATTGACAGGTTTACAATCATATATATATTGAACTTCTTCAATAGGAATTCAATATATTTCTTTTGAGAGATAAATATACCATCTTCTTGTTATTTCACCTTTATACTGAGAAAATAATTCATCAACCCAAAGTCGGTCATCTCAAATCTCTTCATAATGTCTTCCTTAAATTCTTTCATCATCTCCACATTGTTTCCTGTGTAGATAAGATCATCGACATATAAGGAGACAATGAGGTAATACTGGCATTGTGCCTTAATATATAGGTGGGGTGATTTGTAACTTCTTCAGTTTGGAGGGATCTTCAATTTCATAGGTTGGGTGTCACAGTATGTGTCTCACTCATGTTATGCACATCTTCTTATATGATAGGTGGCAAGATGGTTCTATTATCAAGAAACAGAGAATTATATTTCTAGTCACTCGGGTTGACCTTCGATTGATGATGAGTCAGAGTAACCTTTAACCATTGATAACGATGGTTGATCTTTGGTTGGGTTGACTTGGTCGACCTTCAATCTTGACTAAGTTGACCGAAGTTGACTCAAGTTGATGTATGACGAAGGCCGATGTAGGGAAACATTTGGTTGGGACTGACTCAAATTGATGTTTGGCTTAGGCTGGCTCAGGTTGATGTTTGATTGGGACCGACGAGGGTTAATCTTTGGTTGTGATCGATTCGAGTTGATCTTCACTCGAGACTGACTCTGCTCGACAATCAATCGGAACTTACTTGACTAACCTCCATTTGAAGCCAACTCGTGCTTACCTTCGACTTGGTGATTAGTCATCATGGCTTGACTTAGATGCATCTTAATTATGGATTTTCAAAATTTAAAAAAAAAATTATATTTAATCTAAATCCATTCAAAATCCAATTAAGTAGATTGACAATGAGATTTTCCAAATCCAAAAATTAATGGAATCCAAATCCAAGTAAACTGGATATAAGATATGAAAATATGAATTTAAATTTGAGATAAATCTATTTAAATGGACTTATTAAAACAATATAGATTTGAAATGCCTGTCTTACTGCTTCCTTTGCACTCACTTCCGTATTTAAGAAGCGAATCTTACTGTTTTACAACCAAAAGATCATGGAAATTCAAATGAGTTTATAATAATTTATGTTTTCCTTCGTGCCAAAAATGTGTTTATTCCATTGTGTGTCCGCCGGCTAATACTATGCAGCTAATAAATCGAAGCATCAGTTTGCACGAACTCCACCCGAATCCATGCTTAGAATCCATCCTACACATGAGAAAAGAGACATATGCATGCTTCCAACAAATATTTGAGACTGTACCGTATGACCTATCAACATCTCAGCTAGTCCTTTGGCCAGACAATTTAAAGATAAGCCGTCGAAGACCACCTGTTACAGGTGGACTATCCAACAATTGGGGTTTAAAGTTGTAGACTTTGTTGATATGACAATTTTTTCAAAGTGATTTTTATATAAACTAGTAAAAGCATTGTACTAACTTTTTTTATGATAATAAAAAAATAAAATTATAATTATTGTTATTATTATTATTATAAAATTACATATAAATTATTTTTATAGTCTAATAATAATTAATTTTCGTTTATAATGATTAATTTTAAAAAATAGTCAAATAAAAAATGGTTAAATTAAGAAAATGATCACTTAAAAAATAATATTAATAAAATAATTATTTTTATTTAAAAAACATTTAAAAGATAAAATTAAAAATTAAATATGAACTACAAAAAGGTCTTTATATATAGATATAGATGTATACTTTACTTTTAAAATATCAAATATATAAAATATATTAAAACTATTTAATTTTTAAAATTTTTTTAGTAATAACATTGTATGAAAAAAAAAACTGATGATGAGATTTATATTAAAAGTGAAGGAAGAAAATTATAAATGAAAAGATTTGTCATCTTAAATTTGAACCTTTAGATTAAAATTATTTACAATTTAATATAAAAAATACACACAAATTCAGAATATAAAACTTAACTATCACTAACCTTATTTATTTTCAAATTTTTTTCGATATTTAGCGGAAGCTAAGCCAACACTAATTTAAATATATAAAATATTAAAAGGAAATAAGGTTAGTAACCTCTAAACAAACCGACCTCAATTATTTTAGCTTTTTTATTTATTTTATATTTACGTTCTCTTAATCGATCATAATTTAAATAAATAAAATATCAAATTAGTGTTTCGTTAAATTAATGCTAAACATTTTTATTTTTAATATTTATTTTAATTTTTTTATTGTTAACGTTTGTTTAATTGCTACTTACTTAAATAAATATAAATAAATAAATAAATAAGGCTTTATTTATTATGGATATCTATTTCAGGTATAACATCCCTTAAGTCAATAACTTTCAATAAGTGGATTTCAGTGTGATTGTTATTTAAATAAAGTGTTCATTTTTTATGGATTCATTCTTTATGGATTCAAATAACGTGTTTATTTATCTTTTGAGTGATTCAAAAAAGGTGATTACATTTTTTGTAAGACTCAAATGAGGTGTTCATGTTTTATGAATTTCAAAAATGATGTCTTTCATATCTTGTAACTTCAAAAAAGTATTTTATTTTCTAAACTGTTATTACTCTTATTTGTAATCTCAGTTTAATTTTAATGATTAGTTAATCCCTTCTTAGAAAAATTAACAATTAAATATAATTTTTTTTATCTGAACTAATATCAAATACTTTGTCCAATTCTCTTTTTGGTACTCTTGTTATTTTATTGTAATTATTAAAATAAAGGAAAAACATCCTCCTCACAAGGCTACTTGGCTACGGTACACACACATATTCCTATTTTTATATTAATTTTTATGTCTTAAAAAAAAATTTTAAATAAATAATAATAAATCATTATATTTTATAAAATCCTTTTAAATAAATTCTTCTAAAATAATGAATTATCACTTCTTATATTTACTTTTCCTAATTATTATAATTTTATAGGATATTACATGAACAACCCGATCTCCAGAAATGTTGACTCACCTTCGATATTCAAGTCAGAGTACAGTAAGAACACATCTCATTCATAATATGAAACATGTTTCCATGTAAATATTTCCAACTAAATGACATCTTATTACAATTGAAACCCGATTCTAAAAAAGCTGATCAATAGTACAATCAAAGCACATCAGACTTTCCTAACTTAGTTATAGTAAAGCCTAACTCTTCAAAGATAGTAATAACAACATGCCGAATTCATCCATTACTCAAAGAAAATGCACTGTGTAGCCTTGCTTTTCTCCACGATCAACTTCTTATCGAGTAACGGATGTTAAGACAAAATTTTGGAGGTGTTAAGATAAAATATTAAATATGTTTGATTTAATTAGTTGAATGGTATCCATTTTCGTTGACCAGCTTTTAAAAAAGTGTTAATTGAGTTCTAATTCAATTGACACACTTTTAAAAGTGTATATCAAACTGACACATCCAAATGAAAGTGTGTATCATTCGACTAATTAAACCAATATATTTTTAGTCTATGAACTTTGATGCAAAATTAGATTTCGTTACTATCTGAAATTTTGATACATTTTAGTCCTCAAATTTTAAATGAATAGATATAGTACTTTTAACCCAATTAAATTAATTATTTTATATTTCAAATATGTTTTTCAGCATATGTTAAAACAGGAACGTGTCAAACACCATAAACAATTTAGATGCTACGAACGAATTTTAATTTCACATTAAAATTCAGAAATTGAAAACATATTTAAGAAGCCAATCTGATCGGTTTTACAACCAAAAGATCAAGCAATTTCAAAATGATTAATTTATAATAATTTATGTTTTCCTGTTAAGTGATAGTCTAGAATAAACAAAAAATGTGTTCTTTCCAGTACGTGTTCCCAACTAATACTATACGGCTAATCAATAGATGCATCAGTTTGCACCGTCCTATATATGATAAAGAAGACATGCATGCTTCCAACATAATTGGGACCCATGTAAGCAGCATACGATATTTTGAACCAATGGTGCGTGCACAACATTTGAATTAATTGAATGCATAAAACAGATTGTATGAATGTTGCAATTTATAGAAAACCTTAATCTGAACCAGTCTCCTGCACCATCGTCAGTGCAATTAACTATACTGTCCTGTCTCTGTCCTTCCAGTGTGCTATGTTTCCACCTTCATGTGTATTCAAACTGCTGCTGCACAATAAGTAGCTTCGATCAATAACTTCAACTGCTTTCCTATGTGATGCAGTTTGAATTCTCCTAGAAAAATGGAAAGTTACTATTTCTAGTTATTTCATATTATTCTTATTCCATTATAAAACATGAGTAGTCTATCTCGTTTTCTATTTATTTTTTAACTACTTTTCAACAATATTTCGATCTACAGGCAAGAGTATTAATCAGTATGTTATTACTCACATTAAAAAGAAATACGAAATTAGATGAAATAGTATTTGTGTTGATCAAGTGGTGTATCAAAATACCATATATAATTTAAAATGGAGTGATATTTTTGTTGATATTGAATTTCATACTTTTAGTTTATGAAATATTAAAATTTTTAGTCTAAATTTGTATTCTAGTAAATATAATGGTCTTAAAGGTTTAAACATGGTCTTTTAGTAAAAACTACAACAATAAACTTGTGTTAGAAAGCATGGTTGTAATGTTAATTTCAATGCCTACCCCCCTTAACTAAAGCTTGAAGTTGGGATCGAAGCACTTTTGGCGAGAAAATCACTTGTACCCATCTACCTTTGGTAATGAAGATATTGTTCCCTACTCACATATGGAGAAAATAGTAACATGGTTTTTTATTCTTCACATATTCTTAGAACTGGAAATTCCTGTGCACATATAATTGCAAACAGTGCTCTTTTTTTTTTTCATCTTTTAACGTGTTGCCCAAAAAAATAAGTACAAAAATGGGAGGAGGATTAATAGACAAAAATTATTTTATGGAAATGTTGTCTTTCTTTGATAGGTGATAAGTTTAGATGAAATAAACGTGAAGTTAGGATTGCACTTTTGGCGAGAAAATGATTTTAATTATACGTATCTACCTCTGGTAATGGACATAGGGTTAGAGGGGAAAATAGTGACATGATTTTTATTTCTTCACATATTCTTAGGAAAGGTAATTCCTGTGTACTCATAATTGCAAACTTTTCTTTGATTCACAGAAAAAAAATTAATTAATGGAATTTGTTTTCCTTCTCCGGTGATGTGTTTAGCTGTAATAAATTTGATATTCGAAATTTTCATTTCTCCGAATTCATATATTTCTGTTTTTTCGTGTCTAGAGTCTTAATATAGCACTGTTATTATTTGTATCTTTTTTCTTATGCACATCATTACTTCAATTTTTAAAAGAAAACCCTACTTGGGAGTAATAGAACCCTTCTTCCTGTTCCTAAGAAAATTCTAATAAAAAATTGGTTGACTGTATCTACAATCTAACCTCGGGTTTCTGCATGGCAGACGTTTAAAGACACTAGAAACATAGCAGGGATGAACATGTGATATGTTACGAAGTTGTTTTAAAGGATGTAAATTGATTTAGAGGTGTTATCATAAGTTTGATGCAGTGGCAACAATGTAGTATGGTGCCAAACCTTTTGCTTCTATGGGGATTCAGACATTTGGAAAGTCTCGGTCTTATGTGGTTTGAGACATTTGGTGCCAATCAATATAAAAAATGTCACTCTCCTAATTTTGTATTTCTGTTTAATGTGAATAATAACATATTGGTTATTCTTAACTATAGATAGAATTATTTCAGCAAACAAATAGTTAAAACATTAAAAGGCTGCCATATATTTTGAAAAAAAAAAAGGAGAAAGAAATTCATATACTAAAAAAAATTTGAAATTACTGATCAAATTTTACCCACGGATATATTTTTGTCGGTAATTTGAATTATTAACGAATATTATCGATAGATTCTCAAATTTTAATTACCGACCAAAAAATCTGTCGGTAACACAGATTTCATTTATCGACAGAAAAATATGTCGGTAAAATACGTCAATAATTCAAATTTTTTTTACCCGACAAATTTACGACAGATTTTTCTATCGGTATAAAAAACGGGAAATTTCCCACCCAAATTTGAATTACCAACAAATTTTTCCGTCGGTAAATTTATCGGTACTTACATAACTCAAAATTCGTCGATAAAATCCGTAAATAATTTAATTTTTTTATCGATGAATTTATTGACGGATTTTTCAGTTGGTAAAAGAAGAGAAATTTTTCACCCAAATTTGAATTACCGACGGATTTTTCCTACATCAAAATTTGTCGGTACTTACATAACTCAAAATCTGTCGGTAAAATCTGATTTTACCGACATATTTTTTTACCGTCGATAATGTTGATTTAGCGACGGATTTTGATCATTACCGACGAATTTGACCGTCAGTAATAGCAGTTTTTCTTGTAGTGAGATAAAGTACTCTTTTTACCACATCAGACCAAAAGTTGAGTCGGGCCACAATAGGTCAAAACGTTGAGATAGGTCATCTCAATCCAAAAGGTGAGACGAGTTGTGTCAAGCCAAAGGACGACACGGGCATTACCAGACCGATTGGCAAGACGAGTTGTCACAGGCTGAAGGTTGAGACGAGCCATCTTGGCATGAAGACTAAGACGATTTATCCTAGACAAAGGTCAAGGTGGTTCCAACCATGAATGAAGGTGGATAGGGGTCATCTCAAGTAGAAGGTCTAAACGAACTGTCTTAAGTAAAGGTCAAAATAAGCTAACAATAGTTAAAGTTCGAGACGAGTCAACTTGGATCGAAGGTCAAGAGAGGCCAGCTTGAGCAAAGGTCAAGTCGAACCGGTTCAGGTTGAGAAAGGCCAACTCTAGTTGAAGGTCGAGAGCGAGCAGCTGATTCCGAAGGTCAAGACATGTCGATCCACCATAAAGGACAACTCTGACCATCTCGAACCGAAGGTCGAGATGGGCTAGATCACACTAAAGGTAGAAAGGGATCTTCTCAGGCCGAAGTTCGAGATGTGTTATGCGATTTAAAAGTCGAGATGGGTCTTCCCAAGTTGAAGGTCGAGATGGGCAAATCCGAGTCAAAGCATGTGATGTGCCAAAGCATGTTTTATGCCTGTCCAAGTGAAAGGTCAAAATTTGTCAGTTATGCCCAAGTTCGAGAAGAGTCATATCAGGTAGAAAGTTGCAACATGCATTTTCATATAGAAGTCAAAGATGGACCATCATGGTACGAAGGTCATGACAAGTTGTTTTAGTCTGTAGGCCGAGACGAGTTGCCTAGGATGAAGGCTAATATGCGTTGGCCCAAGAGGTCGAAATGAGTTGGCCCATATTGATGGTTGAGATAGGCCTATGCAGTCCAAAGGTCGATACAATTTGACCTAGACGAAGTTTGAATTTTGAGACATGCTAACTTGCGTCGCAGGTCGAGAAGAGTCAACCTAATTTAAAGATAAAGAAGGGTTGGCCTAACTCAAAGGTCAACACAAGCTATCTTGAGGCTGAAGTTCATGATAGATTGCTTAAATGATAGTAAAACGGGTCATTCTAGACCGAACTATGAGACCAATCGTCGAGGCCCAAAGGTCGGGACCGACCAACTCAAGTCGATTATTGAGATGCGTGTGGCCGAGCCAAAGGTCTAAATGGGAATGTTTTAAGACGAGCTACTGCTTGTCGAATGGCGTGGTGGCTCGTCCAAGGTTGAGATAGATTGATATAAACCTAAGTGCAACAGAAGTTTACGCAGACATAAGGTTGAAACGAATTAGCTTACGTTGAACGTTGTGACGGGTTGGCCCAAACTGAAGGTCGAGATTGGTCTTTCCTGACAGATGTTTAAGATGGTCCATCCCAGGCTAAAAGTCAAGATCGATCATTCACTAACACAAAAGCGTTATATAGTCACCCCTATAACGTTTGCCTAAAAAAAGTCCAATGTTAAAAATGACCGGTGACATTTTTGTAAATTATCAAACTGTTTTAACGTCTGTCCGTTCCATATCAGACGTAATTTAACATCCGCCCGTTCCAAATCAGACGTAATTTAACGTCTGCCTAAAAAACCCCGATGTCATTTAAAAAAGGACGTCGGACAGTTGTTCCCCCGATGTCACTTAACGTCAGACTCCTTCACCACCGACGTTAAGTTTTACTTATCTTTACATGAAACGCAAAAACCCTACGCTGTTGCACTGTTTCCGCGAGCGTTTTCCATCGACGACCACCATTCCAACCTCATCTAAGTGAGTTTCGAACGTTTTTCACCACCAAACTTGTTGGGATTTGATTATGAATTGATTTTAGGCATTTTGAACAGAATATTTTGCGTTTTCATCCCCATTTGCAGCGTTTTGAGATTCGTTCCACTTACTCTTCATCCCCATTTGGCTAACAGAGTGCGGAGACCTTAAAGCCACCCTTTCCAAGTTCGTCTTTCATTTTGCTAGAAGGGGTTACTTTTCCATTTCTAAATTTAGGGTTATTACTAAATTGAGCGTTAATTGTGATTACAATGGCATGATGCATACTGCAGGTAATTCTTTTCATATGTGTATAATTATAAGGAGTGTACCAGACACTCTCATGCGGATTGCCTCCTTTTAGACTTTTAATTATGCATACCGTTTGAAATTGAAATTGAAATTGAAATTGAATTGATAACCTACGTATCTAATTTGGAGGGTAAATGAGCATGATGTGGTGATCAATGTTGTGAACTCCATACGAAAATGAGTCATAATGAATTTTGGGTGGAGTGAATAATGAAGGATGACTCATTCCATGAATTATAAAGTTTATGTTTTCATTACATGAGAGTTCTTAGTATTTTTCTTTTTTACGAATGATGTTGAAGTGATTACATTTCTTTAAACTGACCTCTAAGTTGCCTTGGAGTAATATTTAGGTGGTCACTCCTTGATCTTTAATTCTCCATTAAGAGGGGTGAGTGAGGTAAGGTTAAATCAAGGACCTCAAAACTAGCAAGTAATTGAGGTAATGTTCTTTTTCATGTCTTTTGTTTCTCTTTGGTCTGATTTTGATATGAGACATCTCTTGTAATCTGCTAGAGTTATTTTGTTCTCTCGACATAAGATTAAGGTGATGGCATGAGGATAACAAATACCTAATAGATTTATGTAGTATAACCTATCATAGTTATGCAATATTGTTGTACTCATTTTTTTAAACTACAAGGCATTTGATTCAATGGCTTTTTCTAGTTATTGATTAACTAGTAGTTCTGGAATATGGAAGTTAATACTTTTAAGAAAAACTTTTAGAAACTATTATGGAATTTTTCTGATGTTTAGGTGTGAGAATGTTGTAAAAACAACAAAACTTCAAAAGAAAATAGCACTGTTTGACGTCTGGTAGAACCTTGACAGACGTTAATTAACGTCTAACTCTCCTGGCCCCGACGTTAATTAATGTCTGACTCTCCTGGCCCCGACGTTAATTAACGTCTGGTCTACTTTCCGATGTCAATTTTGACGTCACCCAATACGACATCGGTGTTTGGGCAGACGTCAAAGATCAAAAATATCGGATGTTAAAAGCCTTTTTGTATTAGTGATTTCGGACCTATTGTCAACTCTGCCTAGCCAAAGTCGAAGGTCGAGACAAGGTGAAGGTCGAGATTTGTTCCACATCAAAGATTAAGACTGGTCGTCTCATGCATAACGCCAATAATGGTTGTCATGGGGCATAGGTCTTGACAAGTTGTCCTAGTTGAAGATAAAGGCCAACGTGAGTCGTAACAGACAAAAATTTAGGATTGATTATTAGAGGATGAAGTTTGAGATGAACTATCTTGGCCAGTAGGTCAAAATTGATTGGCCAAACTGAAGGTTAAGATAGGCCGATGTAGGCCAAAGGTCAAGAAGAATCATCATTGGATGGAGTCTGAAATGAGGTAACTTAGGTTGAATATTAAGACATGTCGATCCTTATCGAAGGTCAAGAGGTATCAACTTGTGCAAAAGGTTGAGAGAGACAAACTCAGGTCGAGGATCAACACAACCTACCTCACATTGTAGATCGAGATAGGCCACCAAAGGCCAAAAGAGATCAGCCTAACCTGAAGGTCAAAACGAGTTGTCTCGTGCTAAAGGTTGAAACAGAATGGCATAGGATGAAAGTAGAGATGGAACGGTTCAAGGCAAAAGCTGAGACACGCATAGTCGGGCCAAAGGTCTAGATGGGTCATTGTGGGACCAAAAGTCGTGTGGCCATGTCAAAGAATGAGGTTGTCTTAGGTAGAAAGTCGAAACAAGTTGGTTCGAGCTAAAGTTTGAGACGAACTGACAAACACAGACTGTCTAGTTGGGTGAGCCCTTGCCAAAAGTCAAGAGAGGGCATCTTAGGCGGTAGGTACAGACTCGTCGAGCTAGATTGAAGGTTAAGACAGAACGAAAAAGTCCAAAGGTTGAGACGGATCGGCTTAGACCGAAGGTTGAGATAGATCAATACAAGCCAATAGATAAGGCGGGCTAGCCTAGCTCAAAGGTTGAGATGGGCCAACATATGCCAAAGGTCATGACGGGTTGACCTAGTCGAAAGAGCAATAAGTCTAAAGGTTAAGACAAGTTGTTTGAGGACGAAGATCAATACGAGTGGCTGAAGTTGATGGCCGAGACAGACATGCCTAGGCCGAAGGTCTATAAGGTCATCTTGGGACGAATGTCAAAACATGTCGTCCTGTGTCGAATGTCGAGATAGGTCATCCTAGGTCAAAGGTGAAGATGGGCAGAAGGTTGAGACAAACCAAAAGTCGACTTGAGTTGGAGCGAGCTGAAGGTTAAGACGAGATGAAGGTCAAGACAAACCAAAGGTCGACATGAGTTGGAGCGAGCTGAAGGTTAAGACGACTCATTTGGTACAATGGTCAAATTTGGTCGTCCTAGGCCAAAGTTCATCCCAAACTTAAGGTCGTGATGGATCAGCTCGATCGAGCAAATGGTCGAGATAAGTTGTTCTCGATCGTGGGTAGAGACAAATCTGCCCGAGTTGAAGGTCTAAACGAGGTCTATTTAGGTTGAAAATTGTAACGATTTGGGCTTGGCTAAAGTTCAAGACAAGTTGTTTCGAGTTGAAGGTTGAGGTTGGCCATATGAGACCGAAGCTCGAGACGGATCATCCCTGGCCAAAGGTTGAGACAAGCTGAAAGTCAAATTAGGTTAAAGGTCATGACAGGTCGGCGTTGGCCAAAGGTCGAGACGAGTTGTCCCGAGCCTAAGGTTGAAACTGGTAGGCCCAACCTAAAGGTCATTCAAGAGTTAAGGTCATGATAGGTAAGCTCGAGTAGATAGTTTAGATATATCGTTCCCGATCCAAGGTTGTGACAGACTAGTTTTATAAAATATAATATTTAATATTAATAAATAATAAAATAAAAAATTAAACATAATAAAGAATAATAAAATTTATTAACATATTCTTTTTGTTCTCTTTCATTGTATGTTTCTCACGGATTGTATTAATTTATTATTCTTGCATCTCTTCTTTTATTTTTTATTTTAAAAAAGAAATAGAAAGTTAGACATAAATTCATTCTCTTCGCTCTCAGTTCTCATCTAGAGATGGCAAATAAACTTCCTGTGGGTATTGCCCGAACTCGTCCCCGTTTTGATGGAGAATTCCCGCATTGACTGGGTATGGGGAATCCCCGTCTTTTTCAATTGGGTATGGGGATGGGTATAGGGATGTACATATCCCCGTCATAATACCCGTCCCCGTTTAAATTATTAAAATATTCACAATTAATTAAGTTACTATATATATAAAAATTGAAGTTCATGAATATAAAAATTTGCAATATAAAAATTTAATGTAATTGTCATGAATATTTTTTTATCACCATCCAATATAATTGAAGTTCAAAAGATACAATATCTATGTTAAAATTTTATTATTATGATTATTATTTATTCTTTGTATCATTTTGATTAAGTGATTTATGATAACTTTTATTAGTGTATAAAAAAGTGATTCATTAGAATTTAAAAGATTTAAGTAAATAAACATTTAAAATATATTTTAATTTGAATATTTATTTTCCTAGAATTTAAAAGATTTAAGTAAACAAACATTTAAAATATATTTTAATTTGAATATTTATTTTCCTTTTATATTTTTTAAAAATTATTTTAAAATTTTATCAACTAGGTTTCATTAATGTTTGCAAATTTAATAAATGTTTTGGTTCTCATGAAATTTTATTTGGTATTATAATCTAAAATTTAAATAATTATAAATTATTTTAAACTTTTATTATGATTATTATTTGTTATCATTTTGATTCAGATGATGTATTATAACTTTTATTAGTGTATAAAAAAATTCATTAGAATGTAAAAGATTGAAGTAAACAAACATTTAAAATATATTTTAATTTGAATATTTGTTTTCTTTTTTATATTTTCTAGGGTTAAATATGTTTTTGGTCCCTCAAGTTTCAGCGAAATTTGGAATTAGTCCTTCATCAAAAATTTTGACCAATTTAGTCTTTAATCTTTCAAAATGCATGAATTTAGTCCTTTTAACCAAATTTTGTTAAGTTTATCTGACGTTTCAAGTGCATTTTATGATAGTATTTAAATTATTTACACTGTTTGACACATTTTTGCTTCAGTGTTAACTTAAATACTATCATGAAATGTGCTTGAAACGTCAGAGGTGATGTTCCTTCAGCGGCGCGACTCGTGGTGGTTGCCGGAGGCGCGAGGCAGATTTGGTTCGCAAGACAAAGCAACAGTAGTGAGGTTGATGGCGTCGCAACAGAGGCGGTTTGCGTCTTCGCTCACAACAGTGTCGATCTCTGTCATTGAAGTATGGCTTTGAACGCGTAGCAGCAGCTTGGTTTCGCGTCTCTGTGGCATGGTGGTCTGACGTCACGCTGGCTCCCGGTCTGGTTGTGTTTTGGGGGAGTTGTGCAGAGGAGAAAAAACCAGTTCGCGATTTGGGTTCGCTCAGAGAAGATGAACAGTGCAGGGTTCGCGAATTCGGAATCCTAAATAAGGTCTATAGCCTCGGTTCCATTAATAACCGAGGCATAAACTCATATAGGCCTCGGTCCTATTCCACCTGAGGCCAAAGCCTCTGTCGTCAGTGGTAATTTTGAAATTTTGGGGAACACTGATGAGTTATAGGCCTCGGTTGAATGATAACCGAAGCATATAAACCCTTATAGGCTTCGGTTGGAAAGGGACCCGAGGCAAAAAAATTTGAAAATTTTCAAAAATGCCACCGCGTCCTTATAGGCTTCAGTTCCGAAATTACCGAGGCCTATAAGGCGAGTTAAAAACGCAATTCTGCACTAGTGTATGATTTTTGCTTTTTTTTTTTTCAGCTAAAATAGAAAATTATAAGTATTCTCAGGAGTTTGATACACAAAAGAGTTTTGATATATATTGTATAAATATGATTTGTAGGATAATCTTTTTACTTGACTAGACCGTATAGAAGAAAATTATTAAGTAGTAACCAATTTTGAAGATTAAAATAATTAATTAGTATAACGATTAGATTAGAAATCATTTTATAAACTAAAAATTATAATTAATTTGTTAATTAAAGTTTAAATTATTTTTTAATTTAAAATCAATAACAAATTTAAAATTAATAATAGTAAGTAGTTAAAATTAGATTCTTGGAATCTACGGGGGTTATAACTTTAATTGGAGTTTATTGGTTATGTGAATATAACTTTAAATGGAGTTCATCTAAATTTGTAAATATAAATATTTGTTGATATTAATCCAGTGCTACATGCAATGCAGGCCACTGTTATTAGACATTTTTACCACCAGTTAAGTATCAATACAATTATATATATATATATATATATATATATATATATATATATATATATATATATATATATATATATTTAAAAAAAAAATAAAAACCAGCCTATTTCCTCTCCTTGTTTTAATGCTCGCCAATGTAATATTGGTCATGATGATTGAATTGACAACGATGATTTTAAAAGTAGTAAATGCTGCCTCCTAGCTAACTAGTTTAAAGTTACCTACTTACTTAAAAACGTTCCTTTTTTTTTCTTTTATATATATATATATATATGGTTGAAAAAAACTTTCCGAGAATCACTTTATTAATAGAGAAATAAAATAAATACAAGAAAACACATAGACAACTCTCTCATGTCTTTTTATCTCGAGTACATCCACTCTCTCTAAATCAATAATTTAACTAAAACCTCACACAACACTCTTATTATAAGAGTATAAGAAATAAGAGTCAAATATAAGCTTGAAGTTTCTTTGACTCGAGACAAGAAATATCATGAACTTAGAGCCTATTATATAGTCACTAACACCCACTTCCTTGGTATTCTAGACGAGGTGGGACTTTTCAAAACATATTATTTTTATCAGTCCAACATTCTCCACCATGATTAAAATAAACATATATTCATTTCCTATACTAGCGATCATACTCCATCATAAGGAGTATCACTTGAAATCAAGTCGTTCCAAGAATTTTCACTTGGAATCAAACTATCCAATGAATTTTCACTTGGAATCAAACCATCCCAAGAATTTCCACTTGGAATCCAACTATCCCAAGAATTTCTACTCAGAATCAGACCATCCCAAGAATTTCCACTTAGAACTAAACCATTCGAAGAATTTTCACTTGGCATCAAACCATCCCAAGAATTTCCACTTGGAATCAAATCATCCAAGAATTTCCACTTGGAATCAAACCATCCCAAGAATTTCCACTCCGAATAGTCATCCAAAGAATTTTCATGCACCCTGCATCAAACGCCAGCAAAACGCAAAGCAAGCGCAAATCCCAAAATCAGATCTACAGCTACAAAACCTCATCATTTTCCATGGCAACGCGGTTATGGCATGAGGATATTTATCGCATTTTTTTCATAAAAGATCATTGTCTCCTATAATGAGAGAGACACTCTTAGCCGAATCTAAATCATTTTTCTGTGATGTATCTCCACCTTGACAATTTCTCCTCACATGCCCAAGCTTTCCACATTGCCAACATACCACATTCATCTTATGGTTTTTGTTCCCATGTGTCCCACTTCTAACAACCATCATTGAGTTTGTTGTCATGTTTTCATTACTTTTCATCCCCCTCTCTTCAAAAAGGATCTTATTAGCAATTTCATCAAAATTCAATGTTTCCTTGCCATACATCAAGACAGGTTTGATAAGCTCATAGGATGACGGAAGAGACCAAATGAGTCTTAGAGATATATCTTCTTCCTCGACCTTAACTCCAATTGTCTCTAATTCACAAACAATTTCATTAAGATTACTAAGATGATCATAGACTTTCATATCATCACCCATGCATAGGTTATGAAACTTTTCCTTCAATAACAACCGATTTGATATGCCCTTTGCTTGATATAAGCCTTCGAGTCTCTCCCAAAGTTCCTTTGCCATCGACATATTTTACACATTTGCAAGAACATTCTTAGCCAAACACAAACGGATTGCACTAGCAACTCTCAAATCTAACTCCTCCCATTCTTCTTCCTTCATGTTAGAAGTTCTTCCTTTTAACACCTTGTGTAATCCATATTGAATCAACACATCTTTGGCTTGAGTTTGCCACAAGCCAAAATTTATCCTTCCATCAAATTTCTCTATGTCACATTTGATCGCACTTGCAAAAGCCATTGCAAGCTAAGCAACCAAGGATGATTCTCCAACAACAAAGAATTAATCTTTTTTGATGTGGAAGATCAGACTAAGCTGCAACCACAAAGGATACTAAGAAAAAATCCTACCAAATCTGGAATTAATCTTTTCTGATCTGGAAGATCAGATAATGCTGCAACCATAAAGCATACTAAGAAAAAATCCTTACCGAACCATAACTCTTGATACAACTGTTGGGAAAAACCCCGAGAATCACTTTATTAATAGAGAAATAAAATAAACACAAGGAAACACATAGACAACTCTACCATGCCCTTTGATCCCGAGTACACCCACTCTCTCTAAAGTAATAATTTAATCCAAACCTCACACAACACTCTTATTATAAGAGTATAAGAAATAATGGTCAAATATAAGCTTGAAGTTCTTTGACTCGGGGCAAGAAACATCATGGAATTAAAGTCCATTATATAGTCACTAACACCCACTTCCTTGGTTGGCCCATCACATGATTTTGATTTCTCCTTGCCTTATTTTGTTAAGTCTACAATAGTTGTGATTCAATATAAATAATCAAATGCATACTATTATATTGGTTGGCTCATGCTAATATAAAAAATTACTATAGTTGACACCTTCTAAGGAGATAGATCAAAATAATTATAAATAGAATGATGACAAAGTAGTAATAAGTTTGACACTAACTAGTAAAAGAAACACTCATATTATTAAGGGTGGACAAAAAATCTAATTTTCTTGATCCGATCGACTTTTGCTCTGATCCAATCCATTTAAAATTCATTTTATTAAAAATCCAATTCATTTAAAATCCCTTTATGGATCTGAATTTCAATCTAATCTACATTTTATATATTTTATGGATTGGATATCCATTCCCTAAATCAAGATTCTCAAATATGGATAATACAAAAAATTCAATCCAAATTTTTAATTTAAATTTAAAGTTGTGTTAGGCTAAAGATTGAGATGGACAAGGCTAAATTAAGACTCGCCCGGGCCTTGCTCGATGACCTGTACGGACCGGGCAGGTCCAACGATCCTGAAGTATTGGGCGGCCTGACGATTCGAACGAGTCATCGGGGCCGACAACCTGAATGGGTCAAGCGAGCCCAAACACACGAACGGGCTCGGCGGGCTTGACGAACCGAACAAGACGATCGGGCTCGACGACCTAAAAAAGTTGTGTCAGCCCGATGACCTGAACAGCCAGGCGGGCCTAAAGATCTGAATGGACTGGGTTGGCCCAACGATTGGGACGGGTCGTGCTTGACGACTTGTACGGATTGGGTAATCTCGACGACCCTGATGGACCGAGCGGGCCTGACGATCTGAGCGAGCGCGATGACTTGGATAGGCTGAGTCGGCCCGATGACTAAGGCATGCTGAGTCGGCCCAACAACTCGGATGGGTCGTTCTAGACTACCTGTACGGACTGGGCGGGCCCAATGACCTTAAGGTGCCATGCGAGCCCGACGACCCAACCGTGTGAGGTCGGGCTGGTACGATGAGTGAGACAGACTAGGTCGGCCCAACGACCTAAATGGGTCAGCTTGGCCTGGTCTGACGACCTGGATGGGTCCTAGACCTGGACGGGGCTTTTTTGCCTTGTGGACTTTTTTGGCCCTACCCCACGTGGGCTAGGCCCTATACCTAGGGGTTGGGCCAAATTAACATCTTTTGCCAAATTGTATCGTGTCGCCCTTAAGGACACAAGTTTTATAAAATTCAATTTAAATTTCTTTTTTAAAAAATGGATTCTGGATTTTGATCTTGATCCAAATATTTAGACTGGATTTAAATTTTGATCCAAATTTTGAATCTGAATTTTAAAAAAATCAAAACTAGTTTTGCTGAAAAAAAGAATTTGAACCGAAAATCTAATTCAATTATTTGGATCTAAAATAGATGTGGATGGCATCCTTAAAAATCCAATCTATGACATATTACAACTTAAAGATAATAATAATATTTTAATTGTATTTGTTTTTTTTTAACTTAAAGTTTTAATATACATTAATATATTATTGTAGAAATGGTGAAGTGAATGTATTTTTTCAAAGAAGTATAAAATATATAATGTGAATGTTTGTTCTTGGTACTGTGAACATATTATTATAAAATATAACAGTATTAAATGAAAAGTTTGTCATCTTAAAGATTTATTTTGTATGGTATAGATGGATCATGGATGGATTCTTGGGTATCCCTAGTTCCCCATCTCTATTCCAAAAGTTCCCAATTTATTTATTTACCCTTGGAACAGGCATACCATAGTTTGCAGTATTTACCCTTGGAATAAACGTACAACTGGCATTGGCATTTGACAGGCAGCTATTTTGGCATGTTCACGCATATCCCCGTGGTGGTAGCATTAAGCTTCAAAACTTTGCCAATATCTTAGTTGTTTGGTTTACCTCCTTTGGTTGGCAATTTTTATTTCTCCTTCCTTTCAAATCTAAATCAGTTTGTTATTTGTTTTCTTTTTTTTATAGAAATAACGTGGGGACTCCAATTTCATCTGTTGATTCATTAGTACACCTTAAGAAGTCAAATCCTTGTTTAACATTTTCCACATGTTCTTAATAATTCATGATTGTGTGTCCTGATTTAAATCTTGTGTGCTTTGTCTCAACAAACATTACTTTACAAGGCGAGTTGAACTTGTTTTCAGAGGAAAGAAAACTGGGGTTGGTTGTCTGACTGTTGTTTTTGACATTAGGATTTCTCATAGTTACTTCAACGCTCATGCTTACCAAGCATTACTTTCTTGGGTCAGTTAAATGATTTTCACCATATTCCCCAATTTGAAGTGTTTCCAATAGGCATGAAGCATTTCTTCTAAATGACCATGTAAGTTTTGTAAAAGGTAATAACTAATTAAGTTCATTCATTGTTCATCAAAATTTAGGTTCACATATTTATATTCTTGTGCCAGAAAATAAAGACAGGTTACTTAACATGGTCATTAACTTAACTGGAAAGCCCTTGAAAGCAGCACATTATGATCAGACTTTACCTCTCTGCTGGAACGATATAAGGCCTTTCAGAAACATACATGAAGTTCGAAAATACTTCAAGCCTATGGCAGTTAGTTTCAACAGTGGTGCCTGAGTTAAAGCTCAATTTGAGATCACTGCTGAAGCTTATCTTATTATATTAGTGAGTTCTTCACTCTAACTAATCAAATATTTTCTATTTTTCTCAACCTCTTTGTTGTTATCCCAAGTAATGGATGTATTCATGTGTCTTGTTTTTCTAGAACCTGGGAAATGTTTATGTGGGCATTCTAAACGGCTCTGAAATAGATTTGGAGGAATTGAACCTATTTGTGGGTAGGAATTTTTGTTATGTCAGGACTTTGTTTTAAATATAAGTTCTTAGATCTTCATTTTGATTATTTGTTATGACTTGATTTTGAACGTGATATTAAAATTTTATTAAATTGTTATGTATATTAACTTCATTTGAATTTGTGTTAGTAAAATTTTATTCATTTTAATTTTATTGTTATTGAGTTACAAGAATATAAAAAAAATTATAAATATACGTTAGATACGGATTTATTTATGGGAAATCCCATTCATTAGTTACAATGTTTATTTTTGTGTATAATTTTACAACAATAATAATTTAACCTAAGTAGTATTTTAATATTGATTTTTTAAAATTAATGTAATAAATGTAGTGGATTGTATATTTTCAATTGATCTTAATAATTATTTATAATATTTTCTTGATTTAGTTGTTGTGGTTGATGTAAAA
>Ga0214545_1004569_pt1 | contig 25776 bp, 10 predicted proteins | sample CNSS4metaG_FD_160064 | JGI IMG/M metagenome (GOLD analysis project Ga0214545, IMG submission 160064) | Root nodule microbial communities from cowpea collected in UCLA plant growth center, Los Angeles, California, USA - CNSS4 | ecosystem: Host-associated > Plants > Roots > Nodule | place: USA... | reverse complement strand
TGAATGAGTGAGTTGCACCTGAGTCATACAGTACATTTAAAGTTTTTCCTTTAATAAAACACATACCTTGAATTAGATCATGGTTTTCAGCAGCTTCAGCTCCAGTCATGGTGTACACTCTTCCTGTGGTGGTAGGTTTTGTCTTAGTTGCAACTGGATTGAAATATGGATTTTGTTGTCCACACTCAGAGAATAGGTGACCAGGTTTCCCACACTTGAAACAGACTGGTCCCTTAAGGTGACAATCTTTAGCATGATGACCTTGTTCGCATTTAAAGCATCTGATATGGTCATATACAGGTCTACTAGAATTTCCTAATGAAGATTGGTTGGATTGGGCCCTCCATTGTGGGCGATTGTAAGGTTTTTCCTCATTGCGTTTATTCTTATTTGTTTGGGGTCCAAAATATTTTGGTTTGATATTTTGGTTGTTCTCAAAATCTTCCAAAAATCTACACTTGTGAATAAGCGTAGGAAAATCAGCAATTTCTAGTATTCCTATTGCTTTTCTCAATTCATCCCTAAGTCCATTTTCAAATTTTATACATTTCATCCTTTCCTCTGGGTGATAAAAGAAAGTAGAGTATTTTCCTAATTCTTCAAACTTGGAAGCATATTCCCCTACTGTCATACTTCCTTGCTTCAACTGAATAAACTCTATTTCTTTTGTTCTCCTCACATCATTAGGGAAATATTTTTTCTAAAAACTTTGTTCTAAATACATCCCAGGTAATAATTATTCTTCCTCCTTCAAGTAATCTCCTGGTACCATCCCACCAATATTCAGCTTCTCCTATTAACATAAACACAGCATAATTCACCTTTTGGTTGTCAGCACAGTTCATAACTCGAAATATTTTTTCTATCTCCTTAATCCATAATTCAACTTTGTCTGGACCATATCCTCCAAAAAATTGTGGGGGTTTGTTTCTCCTAAATTCAGCTAAGCCTTGTGATTTAGGGTTTCCTTCAGGTCTTTGATTCCTCATTAGAGCAACAACCATGTCTCGGATAGCTTGCATTGCTTCAGTTAATTCATTGTTCCTCTTAATGTTTGCCATCTAGAATTGTATGAGTTAGTAAAAAAAATATAGTGAGCACATTTCACAGATCTCACATGAAACGTCGGTATGATACCATCTAATGTGACGATAAAATTATTTTTTTTCTTTTTCTAATTATTATTATTTTCTACAATATACTTATAAAAATTTAGAGGCAAAATTATACACTGATATATAATTATATTTAAAATATTCACATTTATATATGTATATTTACAATATTGTATGCATCTTATATTTACACCGTTTAGTACATCTTTTATTTCCTATACTACAAGGGGAAAAAGTATTAATTATTTACAGTTTTTCCCTCATATACTTGCTTTCAAACATGTGGAGGGAAAAGGTTATGGATAGGGTTCACTTGGACTGTTGGGGATAAATAAAAGGTAACTCCGATTTGTCCTTCGATGACAATCGACGCATTCGGAGTAGAGAGAAAAGTAATGGTAGAGTTTCCTGTTCCCTGAAATGTTACAAAATTGTTTACTGCATTGGTTTGCCATGCATTCCCAGGGAAAACAGCTACAATGTCGGCGAAGAAGGGATCAGGCATGTTTGGAGCAGACATCTATGATAATGTTATAAAATTTTGTTTTTCACACACAATCATAAAATAGGGAAGTGAGACAAATATCACAAAAAAAATAGCATATCATAATAAAATAAAATGAAATGAAAGTTCTCCCAAATCCATAAAACTGGATTTTTATTATACTTTTATAAAGATATTGATTAATTTTGTAGTGACTAGTCAGGATAAATGAGCTCTGGCCAACAAAGTAACTCAAGAACATATCAACTTGAGTAATACTAACTTGTTTAAATCCCCAAGGTCATACCTCCAACTACAATAATCAAATCTTTATTTATCATAAATTTTATTTCAATATTAAACTATAATAAATAAATAAATAGATAGGATCAATGAATAATTAAAATAAATATAAATAAATAAAAAGGACCGGTACGTAACTGGAGATAAATATAAATAAGTAAATGAGAGTAAATATAAATTGAATAAATAGGACCAGTGCACAACTAGAGATGAATATAAATAAATCAGAACAAGAACTAAATATAAATTAGAATGAGGTTAGGGACACCTCACTTAAGGTAAATATAAAGATAAAAGTAATTATAAACAAAGAAAAAAAATAATCAAAGTAAAAAGATAAAATGATAAATGTCTCCTTCTCTTACCTTATTTATTGTGGAAATTATATCAAGGTTGTACTAAGACTTCGATGATATTTTTTTTTCCTCTTTCTTCCGTCTCACACGCACGGCTTCTTCTTCTGTTCCTTTTTTTTTTCTTCTTTTGTAATATCTCTCCTCTCTTCCTATTCATCATATTTATACTCTTATTTGTAATGATTACATTAGTTCAAATTTAACCTCATTTCCTATGGTTTTGCTAATTTCGTCTCAATTCAATTACTGGTTGTAAATTGTTTTTTCCTTCACATTAACATGATAGAATGACATTTATTGTTACTTTATCCTTTCATATTTTATTTTTTTTATAGCTTTTACGCGTTATCTACTTGTCACCCTTTTATTTTTATTTTTTGCATTAATGGAATTACCTTATATGGTAATAATTTAATATTAATTCCAATATATAAAATCTTATAGTTTAATTTGAAAATATATATTTCAAATATAAGTTATTTAAAAAAATCTAATTAATCTTATTAGGATATATTTTAAATTTGTCCTCAATAATTCTTGAATTATACGAAAAAGATAATTATAATTTCATAAAATACTCTTACTAAAAAAATATATCTTTTATTTTATATATATATATATATATATATATATATATATATATATATATATTTTGGATGTTGCAGTATGCTTAATTGGTATCAAGCCATACTAAATACTAAATAAGGTCAGATCTCTTAGAAAAATGATGATGTGATCATATTAATAAGATTTTATGGTTTACCCAATTTGTAGAGACTCTATGTAACAATTCTCGAGACATCCAAGAGTTTGGAGATCTCATGTCCCTAAAAAATATCATTGAAATATTGAAGATACATGAATTGAAATTGGAATAAGGTAAAATGATTAAGAAAGAAAAGACCATCACTCTCAAAGCTTACCACTCCAAATTACGGGTGGCAATGCGGGCCGGCCCGCCCCGCATAAGGCCTGCGCACCGCGGGCCGGCTCGCCCCGCCCCGCATATTTTATGCGGGCCGCATACTCTGGCCCGCCCCGCATATATGTTGGCCCGCGGGCCCGCGGGCTGGCCCGCTTTTTTTTTTTTAATTTTTAATTTATTTATTTTTTTATGATAAAACTTTCAATGTTTAAAAATTGGGAAACTTTAAGAAGTTCACAAAATTAAGTAAAGACTTTGGGGAATTAGATGATAAATTGATAATTCAACATTTTCATCATATTCATACAATGACATACACAATGTATTCTTTAAATTTTAGCACATTAAAAATTACATAATACTTGTCTTTTACAGTTATACAAGAATTTGAAATGTTAATGGAAGAGTCCATAAAAGAAGTAATTAATATACACAAGTACAAGTTTTTTTTTTATGTGGGCTTGCGGGCCGGCCCGCGCGGGCCGCGGGCTAGCCCGTGTGGGCCACAGACCTATTCGGACCGAGCCCGCACGGGCCTGCGGGCTCACTATCCTGGCCTGCTCTGCATTTTTTCTACAGGCCTGCGGGCCCGCAGGCCAGGCCCTAATTGTCATCCCTAACTAAAATTACATATTTAATTTTCAAATGTGCAGGTAACATTGCTGAAGCTCTAGGGCAGTATAGACAATTTTTATTTTAAAAAATGAAAAAAATATTGCGGAGAAAATAAAAAAAAGAATATTTTGTTTCACCCAGAGGAAATATGAAAAATGAAAAATATATGTATTAAATAATGTAAATATTACGTAACAAAATTTAACATAATTAAAAAAATTATATCAATGTTTTTAAATTTGGAAATTAAAATACATTAAACAAAAAAATTTTAATTTTATATTAAAATTTAATAACTAAAAAATATTGATTTATGAACAAGAATCAATTCTCTATTCAAATTAAAAATAATTAACAATATTTTTATCGTTCACAAAGTAATTAATTATTTTCCCTATTAAAATTTGGAAAGGAATATGTGTAAAACCCGTCCTTTTTTATGTGTGTTGTCAATCACCTCAGCAAACAAAGAAATGAATGTAGAGGCCTTCTTCGCCCATCCCGAATCTTTCATCTATCCACTATAGAGTACGTTTGATTGCTTTTAATTCAAAGATGAGTTAATAGAATAACTCATTCACACAATATGATTAGGGTTCATAGAATAGAATACACGTTTTCGATTTATGTGCGATATTAAACATGAGGTTTCATTTTCATATTATTTTCATATTTTTTATCAAAATCTCAAATAGATTTATAGATTTTTTTTAGTTTAAATTAGGTTCATATTTTTCATAATGCGTAACAATTAGGTTTTCCATTAGTATAATGTTAACATTTAAAGATGTGTCACGTGTTACCTTCTTTTTTTTTAAATTTTTTAACTTTCTTTTAATTTTTTAAATTTTTTAAAATCATTAATGTCAACATCAATACATTGTCACATGTCAATTCAATATGATGACACGTGTCAAGTCATTATCTAAATCTCAATTTGATCCACATATTTGTTATTTTAATTTAATTTCAATCCATAATTTTTTAAAAATTTTCCAATTTCATTCCCTCGACCAAATTTAACTTTTATATAAATGTTATAATAATATTTTAATTAAAATTTATATTTTTATTAATTATTTTAACAATATTAATTTTATTTAAATTTATATTTTACATTAAGTTATACTTATATTTTGTTTTAAAAATTTAAATATATTTATTTTAACTTGTTACAAAATTATTTTAAATAATTTATATACTTAGAATTAATTTAAAAATAACAATTTCATAAATTTAAATATAAAATTTTAAAATAATTTTGTAACAATTTAAAATAAATATATTCAAAATTTTAAATAAATAAATAGAGTTTAATATAAAATTTAAATTTAAATAAAATTAATATTGTTAAAAATATGTAATAAAAATATTACTTATAGCAAAAATATTATTATATTTATATAAAAGTTAAATTTTGTATCAATTTAAAGGGATAAAATTGAAAATAAAAAAAAAAGGATTGAAATGGAATCAAAATAATAAATATATCGAGCAAATTGAGATTTAGACAATGACTTGATACGTGTCACCATACTGACTTGACACGTGGCATAATACTGACGTAACATGTGACATAAATAATTTAAAAAATAAAATAAAATATTTTAAAAAAATTTAAAAATATTTTAAAGAGATTAAAAAAAAATTAAAAATTTTAAAAATAAAATAAAAAAATTCAAAAAATGAAGAGCTGACACATGACACACTTCTAATGCTGTTAATACCATACTAACCAAATGAACCTAATTATTACGCATTTTCAAAAATATAAACTTAATTAAAACAAAAAAATTTTGTGCATCAATTTGAGATTTTGGTAAACGTGGACACTATTTTAACCTAAAGATAATGATGCATTGTAACGTTGACATTGGTGGAGGAAAGAGTTATTCCAATATAAACCTAAATGTGCACAAAATGAACTTCAAGTTATTTATTGACGCTAGAAATTTCTCAATTTGCCCTTTGTATTTATCAATTATGATAAATTTGTTTTTTAAATAAAATAGTAAGGAAGAAAAATGAAAATAGAAATAAAAGGGAATAAAATAAACTTAAGTACATTGTTTAAATGTATAAAAAAAGTGCAAGAAAATTCATCATTTACTTGATGAGTAAGTGGGCAAAATATTTTTCTTATATATTTATATTCCTTTTACGTTATAAAAACTATTTAACTTTTAGAAAGTAAAACAGAAAGCCAACATAATTTCCTTTCTCAATCACACAGCAAGTTAGACTCCTATTAAAAACACCCATTTCTATAATAATAATAATAATAATAATAATAATAATAATAATAATAATAGTAATATATCCAAACATATATTAATTTAAAACCCATTTACAATATTTAGAAATGGCCTTGTTCAATTGTCGTTAGGAAATAAGAAAAACTTAGAAATGTGAAATGGCAACCTTCTCGTTGATGACAATGGAAAACGATAGACAAACCTAGCAATGAACACTACACGAATATTCATGATGTACAAATACGATATACACGCTTACTACATGAGTATTCATGTACAAATACGATATATGCTTAAGATCGATAGATTTAAAAATAATAAGACACATTAGTTATATATACATATTAAAAAATGTACAAAAATTATTAAAATATGATAAATATATAAATATAATTACTATTATATAAATCTAAATTAAAATTAAATGTATTAATCATTTTCAACATAAAAATATTACTAATTTTCATATTTTCATATTAGATGAGTGTGCTTAACCCATTACGAATCATCCAAAAGCTCAATTCCAGTTGTATCAACTCAAGTGTTAAAGATAAATTAATAATCTCGATAATTGATATATCTAATAGCTCAACATTTATTCCAAACATCGATTAATGCTAATCCAAAACAAAGAATAATCCAATCTCTTTACAGTGCCTCATCTTCTGTACCAGTCCTGACCCTTAAAATCTACAGTGTAACCCCAAAATCTTCTATACCAAAGGCTCTTGAATCACTGAAGTAATACGTGCTAGATAAAGGTAAGTGCATCATAGTTTGTTTGATTAGCCAACTATCTACTTCTTCCCACTGAAGGTTGCTTTACAGGGGTCAACTTGCGAAATGCAGCATGAAGTATCACGCCTACATAGATTTTTTTTTAACTGAATAATCCGTTGTGTAACTGGAAAGGAAGAAGTTAGGAATAAGAGTACATAAGTAGAAACACTAACCTGCATAGCTGACGCATATGGCACAAAAGAGAGCCATTTGAACATTAGAAAAGATCAGAATAACTGCGGTTGCTGCAAAAATTGAGATTGAGAAACAAGAGTTCCAATTAACCTTGTGCACATCAAATTGAGAGATATATTTCCAGCATCAAAAGATATTTGCTGTAAAGAACAAGATATTCCGGCCACATGAGCTTCGTAGAAGACATTTCTACTGCGCAGCCAAATACATGACATAATCAAAATTTTCTATTCATGCATGGGAAGGTGAGTGAATTTCTTCATTTTTATTGGTGGGGATGATGGAGTATGCATTGGGTTAAACAACAGCTTAAGCTAAGTCTAGACAGCACATGCCAATTGAATATTGTCGATACCCAAAAGGTCATTACAAAATCATAGGAAAAAACAACAATTTTTTTAAGTAAATTCAATAAAAAAAAAGATAAAACTACGATAAGTTTTTAGGTGTTTCTGATGAAGTTTTTCAGTGAAACTCGAGTTTCACCTCAATAACCTATATTCCTCTTTAATGTAAACCTCCATTATGCAGTAATTCAAATAAAAAAATAACACCCAAAAAATCAAGAATTGCATTTGTTCTGATAAAAAATCAGTTGATACTCCAAGTGATGAAAACAAAGAAGACAAAAGGGCCTGTTTGATTCACTCCTCCCTCATGAAATTACATATAAGTTTTGTCCCCAGAGAAAAAACTTCATTATCTCGATATATAGATAAAACATCAAATATGATAGAGAAACAACTCTAGAAATATTTAAAGACTTCAAATAAAATTGAAGAACAAGACTGGAAACATTTCAGAAACTGCATCTAAGCATTGTCCTAATCAAAAACCAGCAGATACTCCAGGTACTAAACCACAAGAAAAAAACAAAATCTCTCCTGTAGGAAATGATTGCTCACCACATTGGGCAGCACGAATCAAACACTGGCGAGTTAAGGGATACTGCTCCAATCCCCATCTGTGGCTACAAAACTTGAAGAAATCCCACAAGGCCAAACACAATATCAACCCAACAAGAGCAACTGGCATCTTATACCTGCAGCAATAACAACCAAAACACAGAGTTCCATTGGACTAAATAGCAAGGTATGAAAATAGGTACATTAAAATCTCCAATTCACTAAGCAAGAATAACACCAAAGTTCTGTTTAGATAAACCTCTTCAGAAGTCTTTATAGAAGAAAGAAATAAGGAGGCAAAATGATTCAGCTTCTCTAGCAAATGAAAATAAAAAAATCAACCTATACACCTCAGCTTTTGTTAAAGTCAGATGATATATTTTTTATAAAATCAAGACCGGTTAGAGTAAACTAAAAGCTGTTTATACATAAATTAAAGAGAAAAAAAAAACAGATTATGCATTGACAGTGTAAGGCAATTTTATACGGTCATCTAATTTAACTACAAACCACCTCATACAGTAAGTTTATCGATTTTTATTATAGCAAACTAAAAATCATACCGAAGGTCATTTCTAATTGGTTGACTGTGTTCATAGTGACAATATATAGCCATTAACCTGTAAGTGAAAATCAACTTCTTGGAAAAATTAATACAGAAAATTCTTGAAAAAAAAATTAGCTTGTATTCCCAGTTTTTTTCTTCCATGTGCATGTGGCCTATAAGTTAACTTTAATTTCCTTTATGTTTTTCCCCACAGAGAAGCTTGTCTAATCAAGAGCATCCAAAAATTGAAGAGCCTAGTTTCACCAAACAAAACATAGAATCTCCGCTTCAAATTCACAATTTCAAGAACCTAATTTCACTAAACAGACCACGGGTTCTCCAATTAAACCAAAAACCTTGAAATTAACAAAGAGTAGATAGCGTGAGCGAGAGCGTACAATGTGCAGGCGAAGAAAAGGATGAAGAGATAGGCGTAGTTGCGGGCGTAGCGTTTGATGTTTTCCTGAACCCTGAGGCGCGCCTGGGAGGGGGAGGAAGGGAAGGAGTAGGAGTCGAAGAAAGCGAAGAAGGAGCGAGACCAGGAGGGAGTATCGGCGGCGAAGTCATCGGCGGTGAGCTTGGCGAAGGGGTTGAGAGTGAAGAGAGAGAAGAAGGTGACAAGACGGGAGAAGAAGCTGCCGGCGGCAGAGGAGGGGGCGGGAGAGGCCGCGGCGGCGGAAGAGGTGCGGTGGTCGAGGATTTCGAGGTAGCCGGTGTCGCGGAGCCACGACTCGAAGGCCGGTTCCGGAACGCTGAGAGCTAAAGGGTTGGAAGAAAACACCATCGCTTCGCTTCACTATTCTCTAAGACCATACACACACAACGCTAACTAACTAACTTTACAACACCGTGTTTGTTTGGTTAATAAATGCTAATAACACTTTTTTCACTCTCTTTCTAATGCATTCTTCATTACAATTTATTAAAAAGCATACATTTAACTTTTTATTTTATGAATGTCTCTTATTTTATTCTAAATTACATTTTCATGTTTTTTAAGTATTTTTTTTTATTTTTCAAAAATTATTTTTGTTCTTATTTTTTAAGTTTCAATTCAATTTAAATGAATACTTTCAATTTCAATACATGATTTTGAACTTTTATTTTCCAATACATGACCCGATTAAAATAGAAAAACAACGTTCTTTCTCTTTATAAGAACCTTTTTATGTAGAACCATTCAAAGGACACATCAAAACTTATTTATGATCTTACTCGTCCTCTTGTTAGCGATATGGATCATAGAATGTTAACTAAGTGTCTTGATTTTGAGGAAATAAAGCAAGTTGTGTTCAATATTAATGCTTATAGTTCTACTCCATATGGGTTTGGGGCTCCTTTTATCATTCTTGTTGGAATATAATTGGTAATGATGTTTGTAAAGTTGTTCGAGAACTTTTTCTTCATAATTGGATTCTTATTGGGATGGATTTCAAAGTTGTCTCTTTTAATCCAAAGTTTAATGGAGCTATAATTCTACATAGGATTTTAGATCTATTACTTGGCGAATATTAGATTTTTATCATATTCAAAATCCTTGCTGATAGACTAGTTGTTATTGCTAGTAAGATTGTTTTTCATAATGAATCTGATTTTGTTCAAAGGAGAAATGTTAAAGAATGTATTTACATTATTTCAGAGCTATAAATATTTTAAAAAAGAAAGCTAGGAAAAAATGTGGCCATAAAAATTGATATTAAAAAAAAAGTATACTCTTGATAACCCATAATAAGTACATACAAAATATTCATTATATCTAAGAATTCGCTACACATCATCAAATAAACATAGAAGAAATTTATAGTTGAACGAAAACATTTACCAGCAGGCAGGTAACACACTGCAAAGAAAAAGAATACATCATGTTATTTAAAACTGGCAATTCCACAGCTATATGTTTCGCAGTGCAAAAGCTCAATCATAGAAAGGGGCACTCAGCCTAATATAAATGCAAAAAAAAAAAAAAAAAAAAAAAAAAAATAATAAAAAAAAAAAAAACGTAATGAAATAGGGAGTGTTATAGGTCATATTATCACTATCTATCTCCATACCAAAAGCCCATTCACAACAAATGTACCTGCAGTAAGAATTTGATCATTGAAAAAAGGACAACAGTTATATATTTCTAACATTAAGCTAATGGAAACATGAGAGCCACCTAAAAACAATTATATATGAAAACAACAATGGAAGTCCATTTAGGTACTTACTGGTTGCAAGAGGCATGGTGTTGAGCTTTAACTCAAAGAAATCATGTTGTGGTAATTTGAAACCAACTCTATAAGAAATGAAAAAGTTATAATTACTTAATATTTATTTAATTGTGATGTTATTATATAATTAAAACATCAACATACCTTGGTCAACACATTGGAGTTCTTCAAAATCATAGTCTAATAATGATGGTAAAGGTATGTCTCTTAACCAATCTTGTGTACATATAAGTGCCTCCACCTTTTGATGTGATAAAGAACTACGATATGGATCAAGCACTCTTCCTCTTGTGCTAAATGCGGACTCAGATGCTACTGTAGAAACAGGCATAGCTAATAACTCTCGTGCTATGTTTGAAAGGATTGGAAATCTACCAGAATTAACTTTCCACCAATCAAGAATGCTCAAATTTGTAGTTATTTCAAGCTCTTCCTCTAAATACTTTTGAAGCTCAGATTTGTTTGAAGAGGTTAATCCGGTTGTTTGCAAAAATTTATTCCAACCATATGGATCATTCTTATAACTAGGTATCTCTGCATGTGTTTGTTGTGGGACATTTTCAACTCCCTCCTTTCGACTCTTGTATTCATCAAACAACAACTTTAAGGAAATATCCAACCTTGACTTTAACACCCATCCATCATTTGTCTTTTCAGGATCAAAAAGTTGATCAATTGTCCAATTCATATAACCCATTTTATATCTAGGATCCAAGACAACCGCAATTAACAACAACATATTCATCTTGTTAGGTTCACCCCAATATTTCACATATTTTTTTTCATTTTTTCAGCCATCTTATATGTAGCACTGCTTGTACCATTGGACTTAAGCAAATGATTAATCCCATTCCAAATTCCAAACACCTCTAACATGTACATATTACTAGTAACATAAGAGGTACCAGAGATGCGCAAAGTAGCTTCATAAAAAATGCTTAAAAAAGGTAGAATAGACTCAACATATCCCCAATCTTCATAAGAAGGCAATCCAATTCCCTTTCCTAACTCATTAGCATATTCTGTATCATGAAACCCAAACTCATCAAATGCTTTTTTATGCTTGAAAGCAGCGTCTAACATCAAATAGGTTGAATCCCACCTTGTTTCAACATCCAAGCAAATATGACCCTTATGTTCAATATTTTGTTTTCCAACACACTCTTTGAATTTCATAAATCTAGAAGGAGATGATCTAATATATTTCACTGCAGCACGAATTCTTAAAACATATTTATTAATCTCTTTTAGCCCACTACTCACAATTAAGCTCAAGATATGTGCACAAGAACGCATATGAATATATTCACCTTTCAAAACCAAGTTATTCCAAGACAATAGTCTTTGTTTCAAGTGTTGAATTCTCGTGTCATTTGATGTAGCATAATCTACTGTCAAGGTCAAAACACGACTCAACCCCCATTCATGCAAGCATGACTCAACAAATTTAGCTATGGCCTCTCCAGTATGGCTTATTACTTGACGAAAATTCAAAATCTTTTTATACAAATTCCAATCATTGTCAATGAAATGGGCTGTCAAACACATATAACTTTGATTTTGAGGTGAAGTCCACGTATCGGTAGTGAGACAAACTCTTTGACAATGTTGAGAAAGAAAATTCTTCAAATGTACCTTCCTTGCATTCCATAATGTTACAATATTCTGTGATAAGGTATGGCGTGATGGGATCTTAAATCTTGGTTGCAAGGCATTTAAATATCTCCTAAAAGCAACATGCTCTACAAATCGAAAGGGAAGTTCAGCTTCCACAAACATTTTTAGTAGTTCTTCTTGACAAAGTTCTTGGTCAAATCTACCATAAGAAAGAGAGTTGATATTCCCATCAGTTGTTGAAGATGCACTTACTTTTTGCCTCTTGTTTACTTCTTTATTGGGGTTATTTGGACATCTCAACACATGATTACGCATTGAAGTTGTTCCTTTCTCATATCGAATAAGGATATCACAATACTTGCATTGAGCCCTCTTATCCGATTTAGGTTCTAGTTGAATGAAATGATTCCAAGCTTCTGATCGATTTTTCCGTTTCTTATGGGAAGGTAGTCTCATATTTGTAGAGCCACTGACTGTTGGTGGAGTAGAAAGTCCATGCTCAATTGGTTTTGAGATAGAACAATCATCATCTTCTTCGTGCTTTAACGACATTTATAGAGCCTGGTATATAAGTTTCAGGACTATATATTAATCACCTAAAATCCCAGTTTAAAACTCCAAAGACATGTACATATATAATTCAACATGAATGGACCAAAACCGGTTAAAACAGAGGGACTGTCCTTGCAAAACTTTCAATTATTTGAGGAAGATTTACCATGCTAAGACAACAGTTTCAGAAGCAGACATTTTATTGTGTGCGCAAGAGTTTCTTTACTTCAGCATCTTCTAGAGTAAAGTATGCCCAAGGAGAAAAATGCAAGGACAGAAAAGGATAGAGAAGGCTATGGCATGTAAAGCAATTGAATATTATTCACGAAACAATTCAGCAATCAAGAAAAAAAAAAATTATTGTGCTTGCTACTTGAGGTATGTAAAAAATTTGGATTACTTAAAATAGGTGCAGTGGGGACTGGCCTGACATGCAAATTCAAAGAACTTATCCTGTGTAACTACTTTTACCCAAATTCCACAATCAACAGACCTATATCTGATGAGTGGGGCATCCCAGGGCTTCAGAATAAAGTCCCTCACCTAAGCTCCTAAACTATTAGTGGCCCCTCCCACAGTCTTAAATAAGGTACTTGTTTTAAACAGTTTACAGTATATATATATGTCTCAAAATTAGTCTAGTGTCTCAGTATAACTACGCCTACAATTATTGCAAAAATATTATATCGATAGAGAAATAACAAATGAGATCAGATACATAAATCAGGACAAGATATAAGCAAGGCAATACTTGAACTAGAGTTAGATAACTTTTCTAATCCAAGGGACATTCAAAGTAAAGTTTAAGATAGTGTTGGACAGTCAGTTTCAAATTTTCATGATTTTAAAGAAAAGTTGGAACCACTATTCAGACAAAGCTAAAAATACTTATTGTTGCAATAAATGAAAGAAAAGGAAACTAAGGTGAAATAAAAAAAGTGAAACCTGTAGGCTTCACGCGTGGCCTGGAAAATAACTTCTCTGGACTCCCCTGCTCGAAGCTCTATTGCCTGTGCTGGAGTTGAGAAAGCATACTCCTAGAAAATAAGACAATAATATACACTGAATAAGGAAGTGGGAAAAGATGTAGCTTTCAGAAATGACCAGCATAATTTTAATCCTCAATTTCTAAATAACCCTGATATTTACAAACACTCCAACTTCTTATTCTTAATTGTGTTGAATAGCACACAAGCAGAAAATTACTCATAATTTAGAACAAGCATGACAAACGTGACCAATTCAATCTGGAAAGGAAAAAAAACACACATGAAGATTCTAGATAAGCAAAAAGAATTATCAAACACGACAATGATGCACAGATACAATCGGTATCAGATACGATACAAGCCTAGTATGGTGATATAGGAAGCAATACATGCGGGATACAGATTCAGAATTGTAATAAAGTTCTACTAATTAAGGAAACCATATGACAGCCACATAAAATCTTTTCCCTTTAATTCATAAAATTGAAAAGTTACCATACCTTGGAACCAGAAGAAACCCTTCAAAATCAATCAGATTAAAGAAAACCAGCTAGCTATCCTACCCAGTGAAATTCACAATCAATACCCCTGCAAATAAATTTAAGCCACTCATTGACACAAATAGATAGACCAAAATATTGCATGATGAAACGCATTCTTGAAACAGGGTGTGTTTCTTGGTTCAATGTTCTTAATCATTATTATGCCATAGTCAAGCAGAAGGTGGATTTATATACACTTTCAAAGTGTAAGATGCGTATCAAGATCATAGATTACGTACATTAGCCACGGTTGGCGAACGGGAACAGTAGCAACACCGTTGTTGGAGCCAGAATCCTAGGATTCTGCCGGTACGAGGTTGGTGCGGCACACACCGGGATCAAATGCAGCGTTTCGGTGTTCTCACACTCGCACAAACACACCGCGCATTTCAAGGGATTTAGGGTTTATCTTGAAATTTTGAAACCATTAAAACGAACTTGCATTCTTCCATACATATCATCTATTGCTTCACAATCCTCCATGGTGACACTTTCATATTGCCTGGTGAATGTACAACTTTCACTAATTACGCTTGGAGTTGATTTTATGTATTAGTTAGGATCGAAAACTATAAGAGCGTAATTTACTTTTGTACAAAATTTAAAATGTTTTATGATAAAATATATTATAGTTATTTTTCAATTAACGTTAATAAGGAATTTCTTAGTCAACATACTATATATTATTGATGTCATATTTTATTTTTCAACTTATGTCAAAAAATGTTATTTTCAGTTAATGTTAATTAAAATTTGTTTGTAATCAGTATCAGTTTAGAGTTATTTTTAGATAAGGTAAGTCGGAACTCTTTTTTATAAATGTTAGTTAATATTTCGACATTAAGATAACTACTTTATACTTTATGTAGACCAGATTCCTTTTATTGATATTAATAAAAAATATCCTTTTGATTTACTTGTTAAAATTATTTTTGTTGATACTTTTTTGTATCGTTCTCATGTATGTAAAAGTTTCGAGGATTAGAAAAGAGATTCATATGTAAGTAAAATGAGTGAAAATTTAGTGAAAAAATTTATAGGTTGTGTTTAAATTTTTCATATACAAAAGGTAAATTATAAATGTAATTGAGTTCAAACCGAATCAATTAAAAGTTTCTTGACAAATTTGATCCACCTAAATTTTATATAAGTTGACTGATTTAAATCTCACTTATGTCAAACTCCACCCAACTTGATTTTATTTTACAATATGTTAAGGGACATTTTTTTTAATAGTGTTAATTTAAATCACAAATATTTTATTTTAAGTTTAAATTTTCTTTTTCTCTCTTATAATGAATTTTGATGTTCACTCCTTAACTAATTTTTTATAATCTAGTTTCTTATTTTTCAATTATTGCAACCAAATTATCAGGCTAATCTTTTTCTTCATAGAAAAATTCAAACAAGTTTTTTACTAATATATAAGTTCTTTTAAGAGGTCTATACTGACACCGAGTACACAGTCAAGTTCATTCCAAGTATTTTGCAGCAAATCTGAAACTACCATTTCAATGTTTCATCTTTTTCTTTCTCCACAATTCACACACCATTGGCAACTCTCATTTCATATACCACATGTAAATGAAAAAAAAACCTTCACTGATCTTGAACATTTTTCAAGGGTCACCTTTATTGTTAATCATATACAGAACAAGCCCAGCAGCATATCTTTTAAGCCTCGTCACCATCACTCACGCAGACACGACTATCGATGTAGAATTCAGTAGAGAACTCAACTTCATCAACTATCCTTCCTCTTTTGTATTCACACACACGATGAGCGAAGTTAGTATAAACACCATAACAAAAAAACTGCAACCAAATTCCCTTAACCAATATACAGCTGCCAATGGAAAAATATATAACTTGGATTAAATATGTTTAAATATGTTTAGTTCCCGAACTTTAACGTGAAATTGAAATTCGTCCATATTCGAAACTTTGATATATTTTAATCTCAAACTTTAAAATGAATGAACATAGTCCTTTTAATCTAATTACATTAAATTTTTAATTTTTCTAACGTGTTATCATGCTAACATTTGAGTTCTTTACATCATTTTACATGTTCCCGCTTCAATGTCAATGAGAGAATACATTTGACACGTAAAAAAAGTTTAATATAATTAAGTTAAAAGGACTATATTGATTCATTCTTTAAGTTTAGAAATCAAAATCAATCAAATTTTTAGGGAACAGGTCAATGTTCATCAAAGTTCGGAACTATAAACATATTTAACCCATTTAAATTTACATGCAAGTACCTTTCAAGAACAAACTTCCCTTCTTTATACTTTTGACTCTTCTCGTGTGCAGATTCCTGAAAGACAATAGTAAATTTTAAAAAGTTGTGGCAAGCTAACAACCAGCTTGAACTAAACAATGATGGTTGATAGATAATATTATATATACCATCAACAAATCACAAACAAAAAAGATTCAGTTTGTAGACTATTACAGTAACTATCTCTTATCAGCAATAATTTATAAGTAGATAACAGTGTAAAATAAATTTTAGAGTGATTGTGTATTGTCATGAAACTATCTCTGTATGTATTAAAAATTTTGGATTCTCTGTTGTATTTTTCTATACTGGTCTTCTACTGTGTTTTGCTGTACTGGTTATCTATTGTGTTTTTAAAATATACTGATGAACACTTATTTTAATGTTCTAAAATATATTAAAAAAAAAATTAAGTACTAACATCAATGTATTTTGAAAGCACAACAGAAGACAACACCCAGAAAATCAATAGAGAATCTGGACTCCACTGATTCCTGATTACATGAAATCAAGAGAGGGTAAGAGAAGAGTATTACGTATTTCCAGCCAATTATTTGACCACAACAACAGCAAAAGATATCTGCCACAGTATGTAATCCTGAAAGCATCTGCCTTTCTTCTGGTGCTCCGAGTGTGAAGTTGACACTGGATCATAGTCCCGAAACATAAGCAAACATTTCAACTAATAATGGCAAACTAAACATTCCCAAACTTTATTTATTTATAATGCAAGCAGCAAGTAGGTTTGTAATTGTCATCTAAAATCACAACTATCAAAGAGAGAGGGTTAGATATAAAGTTGTTAGTAAGAAAAATAACATGTGCGTCTTCTCTGTCAAATAAATTTTGGCTGCTTGCCTTCTTCTATTGTATTGTCTTTCTATAAATAACAAATATCAAATTACAGTTCTAAATGATAATTAAATATAATTCCTGATTTGTATAAGCTAAAAACTGGAATATAATAATATCGAACTATTAGGAAGATTCCATTCACCAAACAAAAGGAAACAATAATTATAATAAGGGGCCCATGACCTGATCCATGACTAATATCTCCCTCAAATTGATTTAGTTCATACATAAGCAATAATTAATTAAGTAGGAACGGATTATGAGGATGTGGGAAATTTTGATAAAGATATAGCTTGACCATCAAAAGCCTTATGGATTGAGTGACAATAGACCTCTATATACTTACTGTCAGATCTCATTTTAAAACTAATTCAATTGACAGTAAGTGAAGTTGTCTAACATATATATAACCTGCAATCCAAGAATTCAGACAGACAATGAGACCTCCCAATATCCCTCCAGGATTTGTGTCAAAAAAGGTAACCTACTAAAATAGGCAATTATCAAGATGAGTTACTTTGATAGTGAGAATGGCTTAATGCTTTTGTACATTGTTATTCATTCTGTAAATAATGAAAGGAGCATTTACAAGTAATACTATTCATTTATTAATATAAATATTCTATTGTTTGATTTGTGTAGAAAGTCAATTCATAATTTGTTTGATTATATACAATCGAGGAGAAAGTCAATTCATGATTTGTCTAACCTATTCTTATGAAAATAGATTAATATCATTAAGGAGAAAAAAATAATTCATGATTACATCCTCCCTCAAATTGATGTGGCTGGTCAAGGAGCATCTATTTGCTAACAAAAAACTAAGGAATAGTCGTGGTAAGAATATCCGCAACCTCAAACTGAGTATTGATGTGGGGGATTGATATAACATGGTCATCATAAACCTCACAAAGAGAGTGACAATCTACTTGAATATTCTTGGTTTGCTCATGAAAAATTGGATTTGCAACAATCTGAATAACTCTTGTCTTATCCGAATAAAGAGGCATTGTATTTCCACGGGACAAGTAGTAGACATGATATGAAACTTTGATTCGGTAGATGATTTAGAGATTCTTGTTTGAGATCAATGAGGAGCCAAGAAAATGTACCAATCAGTGATCAATCATCGAGTATCAGGACACTTATCCCACTTAGCATCACTATAAGCAATTAATTTAATAATTGACTAAGGGGAAAGAATAGACCTCACTGAGAGGTTTCGACTGCCCACAAGCTGCCTCGCTGAAAGGTTTTGACAGCCCACAAACTACCAATAATATAAAGGATCGGACAAAAAGATCAACTCATCACAATGATATTTAACACTAACTTCAAGAGGATTATCCACCGGATTAGCTAATTGGAGGCCAGCTATAGAGATAAGGTTCATGGTACATTGATGTTGATACAGACATAGGAATTCATCACAAGATTATTTTCCTCAGACTCATCATCATAATAGAGCTGTTGAAAGGAAACACAAACATATTGATATTGGCCTTATTTTACTTAGTCATCTTTCTCTCCCTCTAAAGATATGGGTTCATACCTTCAATATGTCTACCTACCTTATTAATAGACTTCGCAGAACCTCTCTTTAGTTTCAAATAACTTATATTGTTCTCTTTAAGGTTTCTCCTGATTTTCTATTCTTAAAGACTTTTGGTTGTGCTTGTTTTCCTTGTCTTAGACCTTACAACAAATACAAATTTGATTTTCGATCTCATGAGTGTGTTTTTCTTAACCATTTTCCATCTCACAAAGGGTACAAAATGTCTCTCTCCTGCTAATAAAATGTTCATCTCCAAAGATGTTATCTTTAATTAACATAGATTTCCCTAAACTAAGTTATTTTCCATCAAGGACATTAGTAATATCAACTAATTCCTCCTTTTTCAGTCTCATTCCTCTTTTTCTTCCATTATAATAATATTGATTTTACTATTTCCTCTTATGGCATTGAATTTGTCCTTATTGTTTCTCATTCTGAGAACATTTCTTTCCCTCAATTTGCTTCTCATACTAATTTTGAAGCTCTCACTACTCAAACTTGGTCTCTTCCTATCAATACTTATCCTATGCAAACTAGGTATATAGATCCTTTTGTTCTTCTAGAAATTTTTGAACCTAAAAATGTTAAAATGGTTCCAAAATATCATAACCAGTACAATGCTATGAAACATGAATATGATAAGTTAACAATAATACATGGACTCTAGTTTCACTTCATTCTACAAGACAAGCTATTGGTTGCAAGTGAATTTTCAGAGTCAGGGAAAATGATGATGGTTCTCTAGACAAGTATAAAACTCATCTTGTTGCTAAAGGTTTTCATCACCAGCCTGGTTTGGTTTTCATAAAACTTTCCTCCTGTTATCAAACCAGTTACTGTTTGATATCTTAAAGGTATTCTTCTTCATGTTCTTCATCTTACTCCTATGACCTCTGCCTCTCCTTTTCCCTTACAAGTTTTCTGTAATCTAGACTGGGCTACTAACTTAATGATCAAATGTCAACCTCTAGTGCTGTCATATTTCTTTAGATAAAATCTCATTTCCGGGTGGTCTAATAAACAAAGTTTTGTGGTAAGGTCTACTACAAAAGTGAAGTATCGCATTCTTGCTGAAAAAACTACTCAAGTTCTATGGATTCAAACTCTTAAAGAACTTGGCATATAACATGGTCCTCCTACCATCTACTATGATAATCAAAGTGCCACTGGGTTCTATCTTTTCTTCTTTGCTCATAAAAAAGTTCTATCCAAGTGTCTATATGTTCAACATATTTCAACTCAATTGCAATGGGTTGATGTTATTACCAAACCTATATCTCCTACACGTTTCATGTTTATTCAATACAAACTCAATGTGGTTGCCCAGCATGACTTGCTGATGGGGTGTTAGTGTTGTATCAAGTTTATTATAGTTGCTGTTATAGTTTGTTTATCATGTTTCTTTTCTTTTTCTATCTAAAGAGAACCTTTGTATGTAACTTTTCACTAACAGAAATTACCTTTTTATGTTTATCTTTTCTTCTCTCTTTAGAACTCTAATAAGTAAAAACATCCAGGAGATATTTACCAATGGCCATCGATAATTGTGTAGTTTTAAATAAGTTTTAACCCAGGAGCAGTAGAAAGTGTGTTATAGTGTGTTAGCTGCTAGTACTGGCACTCCTCTTTTAAAATTATAACTAATGAAGTGCAATAAGTTGAAATGTGAGGGCTACTGACCCGCGTAGACAAAAGGAGAGAAAAGTAGAATAATGATGGGAGAAATCAAAGAGGGGAGGGCCAGAAGGACAAATATGCATTAGTCCTTAGTATCTATTCCTTTTCTACTCTCTTTCAGTTTTCTCCATTCCTCTGTGATTGATTTCGGTATAGTTTGGGGGCAGTTTACTATTTCTATTGTTAATTTCTGGTTTTCAACAGAATTTTTTTGCACTTAAAGGTGCTGAGCACCATTTCTTCTAGAGTTCTGGTTGACTACTATCGTGACTTTTTTCTATAAAAAAGCCTCAATGTTAAATTGTTTTCAAAGATGTGGATGCATTACGATTAAATTCAGTTAATATGGTAAAAAAGGCGGAGGATTTCAATTATAGAAATAAAAAACACTAAGAACAATTTAGTACTCATGGTAAATTACATAATGCAATTTCAATAGAGCTTTGACTTTTGCAGAACATGCAGAAGAATTCAGAATATGTTGCAGGCAATTTTCATCTAGCAATAAAAAATGAGTATCAGGCATGTCATATTATCACTTATCATACACAGTACGATCATTACCTTTAATTTCTTAGTCACCAATGGATTACCCAAGAAAAACTTAAATATACTCACACGTTATTGAATAGGTATGCTTTTCCCCTCCGGCAATGAAACAACTGAAAGAAGGGTGACAGAATTAATATGAGAAGTAATTTAAGAACCCATCAAAGCAGTTGGAAACTTAGAGCATTATACTGGAAAAAACCAAGAAAAAACAGTTGCAGAGACATTATGCATTGCTTTAGAAGTAATACATTTAGTTCTTTATCTTTTCCCAAATCACAAACTATATGTGACTTATATATTAAAGCAGTCCAAATTTACAAGGGCATATTGTGAGTTTACCCTGAAACTTGGTACATGAACCTCTAATGTATATTCCTTCGATAATTAATTTCTGAACTCATCATTCAGACAGATTAGGCCCCCTTGAATATTTTACAAAGTACATATTAATGGAAGAACTACCCGTGTCATCACAGTTCAACTATTTCCAGTAGATAATTCTGATCCCCAAATATTCTGATCCCCAATTATTGCTGAATTTTGAAAAGCACAAGGATTGAACTAAATAATATAAAGCACTCATGCAGCAAAGCGCATATTTTCCATCAGGATTTGTCGCCAACGTAACCATCAGAAATTCTTTTCCCGTAAGAATAGGTGAGCACAACAATAAGACAAGAACAAAACACAAAAAAAAAAATCCAATAAACATCCCACACCCCAAAACACGTTGCTGACATTGACGGATTTCAAAATTGCATAAACCATCTCCAATTTAACTAACAAAGCTACCAACACAAAATTCTTCTATATCAACAATAACCTAACTCAATTCAGATACTCTGATCCAGCTTCAATCATGGTACAACCTATGGTTACAGTTCAATGAGGCAAGTTGTGTTCTTCATTCACAATTCACAAACAGATTCACAAATACATTCAAAGCATGCATAAGGTCAGGTAAAGTACCCTTGAAATGAGATCATCTGCAAGGGCCAAGTGAGTACTACAAAACTTGCATCTATAAGACCTTCCCTCAAGCTCCATCACAAAGAATCTTCCCATATTCTTTCTGCTTTCTCTCTTGTTTTCTTGTGTCACCACCGTCACTTGCTTCTATTGCTCATAGCGGTTCATGGGAACAGAAACAACAATAGAAGTGACTCTTTCTCTCGAAACTTGCTCTTCAAAGGGACACGTGTTGGTCTTCCTGCTCCTAGAAAATAAAAATATTAATACTATTATTAATTAATTTTACTGAATTAATAAATATCTCTTATAGTTAATAGGTGTCTATTACGACCACCTTACACGCAAATTTTAGTTTTCGAGTATTCTAAATTGCTTCGTGAAGGTTAGTGATAAATAATTAAATAATAGGTCATATGTCATACTAATGAATATATTTAACATCGATGATTAATTTTCCATTCAAAATAGGTCCTTTTTTTCTAATCAATTTTCTTATTTTTATTTAACGTGAGAATTTTATGTACTTGAATTTATAGTAACTAAATGATTTTGAGAAATATACAAACAATCCTTCTTCGTCTTATAAGAACTAAATAAAATTATTTTAAGTAAATAAATGCGATTGGTAAAGAATTCATTGGTCCTTTAATGTGATTAGTCTTGACAATAACTTAGGATTAACTCTGTGTGTTGTGGCAATCTTTTACTAACCATGATCGTGATGTTGGATTTGTTTAGTGAAAGTAATTCTTTGACATGGATCCTGTTACATCCCCGGTTTTGTATTTTTTTCTTTTTTCCTCCCTCATCAACGTTGAATTTTCTTTGTTCTCGATTTCACTCAAATTAAAAACTTATTTTTATAGCTACGATATTACATGACATTACTTCTATTTATTTTATATGTTGAATAAAAATAATAAAATTATGTATGTTTTTAGTATTTGAATTTTGACATAAAATTCAAATTTGTTTATATAAAAAATTTTGATACATTTTGGTCTCAAAACATAAAAAATGAATTGATGTAATTATTTTAATCCAATAATACTAAAAAGAATTACGTGTCAAACGCGATAAACATTAAAGCGAGAACGAGAACGTTAAAAAAATATAATATAATTAGGTTAAAAGAACTATATTCATTCATTTATGAAGTTTGCATATCAAAATTTTAAAATTTTAAAAAAAATTCAAATGTACTTAAGAAACTAAAAACATAATTAACTAAAAATATATAATAATCGACTCAATTATCATCTGATATAAATATAAGAAAACAGATACTAAAAATAGGGTTAAGTATGTTTTTAGTCCCTGAATTTTGGTCAAAAATTGGAATTCGTCCCTGGTTGAAACTATGATAAATTTTGGTCCCTAAACTTTAAAAATGAATGAATATAGTCCTTTTAACCCAATTATGTTGACTCTTTTTCAACAGGTGGAATGTATTTCATGTTAATATTGGAGTTGTTTATTCTGTTTGACACATTCTCGGCTCAATATTTACTGAGAAATGCGTTTGAAACCTAAAAAAGAAGTTCACAAAATTGGGTTAAAAGGATTATATTAATTCATTTTTAAAGTTTAGGGACCAAAATTTATCAAAGTTTCGACCAGGGACGAATTCCAATTTTGAGTTAAAGTTCAGGGACTAAAAACATACTTAACCCCTAAAAATATGACTGTCCATACCTCTTTGAAGGACACATATGCAGAGTGTTCGTGTCAAGGGTGGGGTTTTTGTCATTTTCATATTGTGGGTTTACTATAATAACTCGGACTACCCATCTTTCTTTTCGTGACAAATTTAAATAATGTTTTTTTTTTTCTTATAAAAGTGTTCATTTACTTTATATCCACGATTATGATAGGTATCCACAATTTGGCTTTTTGGTCTTTTATACATGTGCATCATTCCTTTATTTATTTTGGTTTGATTGTTTGCTTTCCTGCAAACACTATTTTGTTAAAATACAAATGATGGAGGTGAAAGACATCATGGAGCAGGAATTTTAAATTGAGTTATTTGGTTATTGGCTACGGAAAGGGTTTGTTTTGTTTTCAAATTCATCTTCACTTTTACCTGTTTTTACTGTCCATTACAAAATTTAGAAAAGACTCATTTCCTCTTCTTCTACTATATATGTATATTGTCATTACTCTTTTCATGATTAATATAATCTTGTTTAATGTCCTAGAAGTACTCTAAAGTAGATCTAGACTCATTCTTGTAGCCTAGAATCTAAGGACTTTATATCTAGTATGATTCCTCTACTTGTAAGGCCCAGTTTTATTTCTGTCCTAATGTTTAAGGGTTGGTCTTAATCTGTTGGGCCTAAGGGCTGACCCATAGGGTGCTAAGGCCCTAAAGCTGCTAGGGTTTCCAATTCTGATTCATTTCTTGCAAAACAGAACCCTAAGTGAAGCCCCCTTCCTTTCAGGACGCTCTGCTAGGGCTTGACTCCGATCTTGGCCAAAGATTTCTCGAGCTCAGCTTTGTTTCACTCCATAGACTACTTCTCGAACTGTTGCTCTCCGCAGTTGGTGTCGAGGTCCCGTACAAGCCCTCTCCAGGTAAGGGAAGCTAGACTTCGCGTTTTGATTCACTTTTTGTATGTGTTGGTTCTGTTTCGAGTTCTGGTGCTAGTATGTTGCTTATGATGATGTAAAAATGCTTTGGGTGCTGTCATGAGTGAGTCTGCATTTAAGCATGCGTGGAACAGTGGTGGAAACTGATATACTCGCCCAGGCGAGCTCATCTCGCCCAGGCGAGAATAGTGGGATTTCGCTCAGGTTTCTGCTCGAGCGCTCGCCTAGGCGAGCTGCTGTATTTTTGAGCGACGAATAGTCTCGCCCAGGCGAGACCGTCTCGCCTAAGCGAGAGCTCGCGACATTTTCCAGGAGCCACTGTTGCAGTCTCGCCTAAGCGAGAGTCTGCTGTTTGAGCGAGAGCACTCTTCTCGTCTGAGCGAGGACTCCAGCTTGAGCGAGACCTCTTTTGGGTTTTTGCTATGCTTTGTTTCTTGAATGTTGATGGTTGTTTGATTGGCTGGTTCATTGACTTATTAAGTAGAAATGGGGTGGATATGCATGTTGTTAAAACAGATCTGTCTAATTATCTTAACCACCAAGGGATCTGAATTGATTAACAAGCTTTTATATGGTTTAAGATGAATCTTGAATAAAACTTTAGGTTTTAAAGCTCAATTAATCAATTTCGCAGTTCTGGGTTAATGGACTGTTTAAATCAATCAAGAAAGATTATGAGAGAGAAGAAAGAAGCAAGACACACAATTTATACTGGTTCGATTCAAAAAGAATCTACATCCAGTCTTCTCCTAAGTAACACACTTATGAGGATTCCACTAAACAGAAAGGTTCCAAGAATTACAAGCACACCTATGTAATTCTAACCCCCAAAACCCAAGAACTTGATTCAACAATCAAGAACTCCCCCTAGGAGCAATGCATCCACACAATTG
>Ga0214545_1004568_pt1 | contig 25779 bp, 19 predicted proteins | sample CNSS4metaG_FD_160064 | JGI IMG/M metagenome (GOLD analysis project Ga0214545, IMG submission 160064) | Root nodule microbial communities from cowpea collected in UCLA plant growth center, Los Angeles, California, USA - CNSS4 | ecosystem: Host-associated > Plants > Roots > Nodule | place: USA... | reverse complement strand
TATATATATATATATATTATAAGTCTTCATGAATTTTCACTACAATGATTTTGCTAATTATACATAGAAATAGTTTTGTTATAAAATTAAATTTATAGTAGAATTCTAATTACCGATGATGGACGGTAAGTTTCATTAATAAATTAAAATTTGTATTATCGGTGAGTATTTTATTCAATTATGTATTTAACGAATATTTTTTTCGGCATCGATGTATCGAACAATTGATTTTATTAATAAATTACATTGATAATTTATAATTCTTTTTACTAAATAAATAATTTATCTATTAATAAATTTATGGGTAAAATGAGCAACAAATTTTTCACCTAATTTGATAAAAATTCTTATACAAAGAAAAGGATGAGAAAAAAAAGAGAATGAAGAGGGGGAGAAGAAGTCAAAGTAGATGGTGGTGACAAGAATGGTGAAGACACAATAACAATAAGAGTTGAGATCTTAGTTGGAAGAAGAGAGGAAGAGAAAAAAAGAATGAAGAGGAGTCAGAGATGACTAACACGACGATGACAACGAGACAATAACAAACATAACGATGATAATTAAGGAAAGAGATGTAAAAGATGATGTAAGGATGATGATATTCGAATTATATATATATATATATATATATATATATATATATATATATATATATATATAAAATTATTTAATACATATAAACTACAAAATCAAATAAAATAATATAATTAATAAAATATTTAAAAAGATGATAGTAAAATTTGAAGCCTTTAAAACACTATATACTAACTTGTTTAATAGTTATACAACACTTCACATCATAAAAAGAAATAGATAAAATGTATTTATTGTTTAATTAAGATAAAAAATATTTATAAGATCTACTTCAAATCACATCATAAAAAGAAATAGATAAAATATATTTATTGTTTAATTAAGATAAAAATATTTATAAGATCTACTTCAAAAAAATATAGAGTATTATTTAATATTAAACAAGTTTAACCGGAACTTAAAACAAGTGTTTAGACATAAAATTCCTCATAATTTTAAAATTAACATGTCATTTAGAAACAATTAAACTCATATCATAGCTAACATATAATAGGTAACTTCTTGTGTATCTCTTTAGTTTTTAGTAGAAATTTTCATCAATTTTTCACTACTTAGTTATATGATTAAGGTTATCAATAAAATTTAGATATCTCGTTTATAAGTTTTATAACTTAATACTTACTTTATACTCGCATGAAGTAGGGTTATTTTCCAATAACTCATTCTCTTAGGAATCATACCAATAATTCTCATAAATAGATATTCAAGTCTTTTTTTTCATCACGTGTCATAAATACAACACAAAATTTACAATTCATACTCATACTACTCATAGTTGTCATCTCATTCAAATACTTAACAAACCTTCATGGTGTTTCGTAAATATGCAATGGCATAAATAATTTTCACAAAAACAATGCAATACAATTTTATCCTAAACTTAAATACAGTTTGGTTTACCAAGTCTTTTAACTTGTTTATTATTTGGAAGGAATGATGTTTAACACATTTTCTTATAATTATTTTATTTAATAAAATGTATTAAAAAAATACAAACAATCAAAAATAATTTTTTACTTAATGAAACTTACTAATGGTTTTTTTATATATCGATCTGTTAATAAATTTTTATCAATATTTAAGAAAAAAGTATTAGACGGAACATATTAATGACGCTCCTTAGCCTTTGTACACGCAACATTATTTTGATTAAACAAAGTTAATGAATAATTAGTACCATCATTAAATTAAGTTAATGATAAGCTCACCCAGACCAACCAATTGCAACATACTCACAAACAAAAAAAAAAAAAAAACCCTACCCTTATCCTAAACTTGGAATTGAAGGGATTATAAACCTACTAAGCACCAACTAATTGACTCATTTTCATAGAATTCTCACTTTAAGGTGGTGTTAAGTTTTATACTTAAGACTCGGGAGGCTTAAGAAATTTATGAGGAAGCAATTAAGTAATAAAAAAATGATCTTAACTCACAATTATGAGAGGCATGTTTCGGACGATAGAATTATTATTATACTAATCATGACTTGACATAATAGATATCCTAAGTAATCAAGGTTTGTGAGAGGAACCATGATTAGCGTCATAATCTCTCTCTCTCATCACATAAATAATGGTAAAGTTAAGTAGTTGGTATAGATATGTGTTTTTCCTAAAATTGATCATAAACTCGTGATATCAGATTAGTGGTTTCAAACGGTTTCGATTTTCAAAAAACTCCTTCATCAATGACCCAACACACATACACACACAGACTATACTTACAAAGTATAAGTTTTTTTCTTTTCTTTAGATGGTATAATACTTGTAATATAAAATATGGTATAATAATTAATTATTAATATTTCGTGTTTACAATTAATGTCATAGTTAAGTTAGTCTACTGTTTGCTTTTACGTAAATAATAATAGTACGATGGCTTATTTTTAGAATAAAAAATTAAATCACCAACATATAAAAAATAATGGAAGAGAAAAATAATGGCAAAAAACATTTTGCTGCAATTTCTTTGATATCAATGTTTCTTTGCAATAATGTTCATATATTAGGTTTCATTGAACATATCTAATAATGAACTACTCAACTTTATTGAGTTATGGAGAATGTGATAGCAATGTTCTATATAGATTAGGTATATTTTTTATTGAAACTCTCACTATATGTATTTTAGAATATATTGTAGTTCCTTGTTCCATTGTTGAAGTAAAGAATAATGTATGATGTGGTTCATTAATCCTTTATTGACAAAAGAAATTAGTGATGATGATGATGTAATTTTTTGGACCTTTATTGAAGTAAGATATGAATGTATTTATATTGTTAGTCTTGACATTTTATGAAGATGATGATTTTATGAAATATTCAATGATAATGTGGAGATTTTTGAATGTATGTATACATGTTTTGTGATTTACTAAAATTTGTGTTTCATTAGTTATTTGGCCCTATGGGTATAGCAAAACTTGGCTAAATGTTGATTGCAATTGCTCGACACCAAAGATCAACACCGTAGTGGTAGGCTTAAGACTCAAGTACATGTGTTTTAAGCCTAGGGGCTAGTGTACCATTCATGTTTGAGGACATATAGGCCACTTGCACCTAGGTGTACTCATCACACGTCTGAATACATCTTGGCCACCCATGCCTATATGTACTATATCTTTATGGTATGATCTAATGTCATGACAACTTAGTCGAATACATGTCGGTCAATCAAAACTAGCATTTGGAAAACATTGATCGACTTGACTTAATTAAGATTGTGATTATGATATGATTAAGTAAATTGATTAACTCAAGACTAATTAAGGTAATTAACCACACATATTAGGTAAAAAACTCAAAACACATTATAAATAATACAGTGTACGAGGTACATTGATTATGTCATTAAATACATAACTTATTACTTCTGACACACTCGACTGACTTGAGGGTTGAAGTATCTTCTACATTCACAACCCCTATTCGGCTGGAAAAAGTTAAGTATCTTGAGTTTAGAAGTAGGTGTGCTTGAAGTTTGAGTCTTCAAAAATATATTTTAAGAACAAGTTCTTTGTACTGTCTCACACGTTCCCGCTCCAATATCTACATAAAATACGTTTAACATATAAAAATATTTGATGTAATTGAATTAAAAGAATTATATTTATTTATTTATAAAGTTTGATGATCAAAATATATCAAAATGTTAGAGGATAATGAAATCCAATTTAGTATCAAATAGATAAACTATACTTAACTCTTTACTTTTATACTTCCTATATTTTATGTAAAGATATGCCGAGATAACATACATCATCATTTACAAATTATAATCAAATTATATATTTTTCTTCAAAAGATAATCGAAGTGAAAAATTAAGATCTAAAAAGAAAAATATGAAAAGTTTTATGTTATGTGGGATAGATATAAATAGAGAGAATTTGTGGAGGAGGAGGAGGGAGGTGAGTGAAAAGCTGGGAAGTTCCATTGTTTGGACCAGTCGAAGTTGTGTGAATTATTTTTCAAAATAAAGAGGTCCCACGTTCTGCAATTTGCAGAAGAACAACGTAGAAATGAATGACACCAACACTGTTTTTGGCATGTGATCTTCTCTGCCACTTCCCTGTAGTAAAACAATAATATTTATTTTTAACTCATACAATTTTTGTTAGGAAAAGAAAGTGTAAAATGGAAGAAATTAGGGTTGAAAGGGTAAAAAAGTTAAGGAGGTTGGGAAATTGCAGTAGTGGGTGCAGCTATGCTCTTTTGACATTTTGATATATTTGAAAGTGTTTTTGAGACACAAAAACGAAGGAATATTCGTCTCCTTGTTGGTTTGGACCATACAAATATAATACACTTCTGCTCTGCGGTGCTGTTCCAATGGGGGTGGGCCCCACCTCTACTCTCTAGTCCGTGTCTCCACGTGACATGCCTTTACCTTCACTTTCTTTTACTGTGTCTTGTATCGTATTCTGGCAGCATGCTCTCTTTTCTTCCCACAAATCCCCTTTTCTTTTCTTTTTTCATTTTAATTAATTAACCTAAAATAATATTCATTTAACTTTAACTACCTAATTTATTGGAAGTTAAAATTAAAAAAATATCCTTTTGTTTCTCCATCACTGTCCTTTTGTTCTGTCAGATTGGTCGCCCAACCAACCGTTAAAAATCGAAATTCAAATAATGTCTCCATGTTTTCACATCCCTCAACTCAACTATTACTGTTTTCATTTTTATTACTTTTCTTTCCCACCAATTATGTTAATTAATTACTCAGTGAAAAAAAATAATGATATAAAGTTTTTGTTCTTGTTTGAAATTTCTTGTTATGATCATTTTACTCTTACCTTATAAGTTAACAAAAAGCGTAGACATAAATAATCTCTACCTTCAGCTCATAAATGAGACAATAAGTCTTTTAAATGTAATGTTATAATAAAGAGCTGCATGTAAACCAAAGCATGAGAATATTAACCTTATAAAAAATATTTATGACATTACATATAATATGAGGTGGAAACAAGAAGATATTTTATGTGAGCACATTTCTTCTATTTTATATATATTTTAATATTAGTCAAAAATTTATATGATTGATGCTAATCTAAGAACAGACTTTATTGAAAGCGAAATAAAAGTTTATACTTAACGAGTTTCGCATAAATTTAAAGTCATAAGAAACGAGAAATAACGTGTCGCGAGAGTAAAATTCTTAAAACATCAATAAAGAGTTTTTATCTCGTTTATCATCAAAATAAAAAATAAAAAATTGAAGACAGTCGAACAAGTATTTTGTGTGTTTTTTATATATAAATAAATATTTAAAGAAAACAACACATGTACAAAATATTTAATTATTTTTCAAAGAAAAGAAGCTTAACTTTATACAAAGGGAGACCAAATATAATGTTGTTTTGTAACTGCATATTTTCTGTGTGTGTTGAAAGGTACATGTTTGCTTGCTTATTTTTTTTAATGCATGATTTGAATAGTACATAACTAGACATTGATGGAAAATCTGTTAACAAATAAAGACACTTGTAGGTGGCTAAACTCACTTAATATAAAATTATACATTGACCAAATAATATATTAATATTTTCAGCAATCGTGTACGTAGAAGAAACAAATAGATTTTGAATTGTATTAGAAGAGAGAATTAAGAAAATAAAATACAAGTTGTTTTCAAGGGAGAGACAAGAGAAAAGATGTCCCTGCAAAGAAACTATTAAACTATAATAACAATGCAAATATTTTCAACTTTGTCATACTGCTAAACTCCACATTCCCACTCTAATTAAAGAAGAGTTAAGAAAGTTTAAAAGAGTAGGAAAGAAAGATGAATTTGGTAGGGTGTGAAGTGTTTGGCATGTAATGTAATATTGCAATAATAATCACTTGTCCCCCTAATATATACATGTCTCTCACGGTATTTATGTGTATTTAATACGTGTGTAATTGCAAGAAGACGTGTCGTGTTGTAATTAGTTTAAGCCAGAAAATTCTATTCTATACATGTATGAATCGTGGCTGGCATGAGTTCATCAATTCTTTTTTCAACTCAACAAGAACAAGAACATGTCTTTTTGTACACTTGTAATCCTCCATTCATTTCCTGCTTCCAACATCAGAAGAAATGAATAACGCTGTTTGGTTTATTACGATCTCATCGGATATATTTACATGTGTCGCTCACAAAGTCGAATGTGGTCCGGGGCATAGTGGAGGAGGAGAAATTAATATTTGAAGATCGCGCACGTATCTATATCTACGAGTTGTGAAATAATTTGAGAAATAAAATAATAATAATAGTAAAGTATATTAAATATCTTTGTGTGAGATGGTTAAAAATAGAAAAAGGTTGCGTAATAAAAAAGGAAATACAAGAGTTGAACTGTGTGCTGACGAGTATACACAATTGTATGTGTGTGTGTTCATATATTCTTCATGGACTTTCTTGAACTTGACCTGGTTTTATCTGGCTTTTGACTAGAGAGTTTGTGGACTAAATCAAATGAGGTAAAATTATAAAAGGGAAGAAATTTTAGAAAAGCAAGAGAGAATTTTAAAGGGATATTCTATTAGTGGGGGTTTCCTAGTTTGAACGAGAAAATGAAATGATTTTAGAAAAGGATTAAATTATAATAATAATAAAAAGAGGGTTTGGGTGATTTGGATATGGTAAGAAGAAAGAAAGAAGTTGAGTGGTTAACGCAAAATGGATAAAGAGAAAATGGTAGATGGAAAGAGGGTTTAGATTGCGATATGAAAAAAATGCATAAATGCAATGGGCATTAAGATGGATGGGATAAGAGAAAGATGAGAAAGACGCAAATGGGGCGACAACTGCTGTTCAGTCTTCACAGTTGTGTGGTGCCCTACCGTCCTGCCGCATCAAACTTCTTATCACCATTCTAAAATAGATAATAATAAAAAAAATTAAATAAAACAGCTAAATAATACCACTGCCAATTTATTTATTATTTAATTCAATGGTTAAAAAAAAAGAAAAAAAAGCAAACTATGGTTAAGTTGCGCGGGTGGTGTTAAATGCGCCCTCATTGCAAATGCATATCGCTGCCCGTTCACAGCAAGACAACGCCATTTCCCAATAAAAACAGTGCAACTTTCCCGCCACCGTCAAGACAAACGGTGTTAGATGCCTCGTCCAATAACCCGTCCGCGTGTGTTAACGCCGTTAGAACAGACGTCTTTCACTGTCCCAGGAGCCGCCAAGGAGATCGCGCTGCCCTGCCAGGGAAAACACTCCCACCGGGTGTAGCCGGTTCCCAACGGGGCTCAACCGGTAAAAGCCGGTTGTTTAGAGTGGTTAAGAATTGACCGCGGTTTAAATGATTGCACGCTGTTTTGACCACTCTGGTTAAGTCTCCCCCTCCGACACTGGTTCTGGTGCTGCAATGCGAGCCATTTATCAACTCAGAGAGAACAAATAAAATTAAATAAAATATAAAAAGAGAGATAGAAGGAGATAGAGAGAGAAACCAAGAAAGAGAAGAGAGATTGGTTGAAAGGGTCCTTCCAAGGTAGAGAGAGATACAGAGAGAGAGAGAGAGAGGTTTTGGGAATTGGTGTTGCTTCTTCGTGTGCGTTAATTTGCTCGCACGGTTTGAGGATTTTGTGGTTGGATTCTGCAACAGTGAAGAGAAGCGGAGGCTCCGATCTTGCCATGTGGTGTGCGAGAGATCTGTGAGGAACTCAACGGAAAAAAAATGGCGTCGTCGGAGGTATCGATCAAGGGAAATTCGGTGAACGGTAAAGGAGAGAACAGTTCCGGTGGCTTCAACGGTGGCAACGATGTTAGGAACGCTGCAGGAGAGCTTCAGAATGCTTCTTCCTCACCATCCGCCAGAGGTAACGCGGCTTTTTTTTCCGCGAAACCGTTACTTCGTGCCTTGTGTCGTGTTTGGCGTGACGATAACATGTTTTTGGTTTCAGACGCAGAAACAGCGCTTTACCGGGAGCTATGGCACGCGTGCGCGGGTCCGCTGGTGACGGTGCCTAGAGAAGGAGAGCGCGTGTTCTATTTTCCTCAAGGACATATTGAGCAGGTAAGTGTTCTTCCACCGGTTCGGTGAGAGGGAGTTCAGATGCGGCGCTACTCGGCAGAGTTCCGCTTCTGACGCTGTCTCTCGCAAGTGGACTTGGTTTCCACAGTGAAATTTGGTGTACTTGTGTTTTCTATATTTGGTTGTGAACACGAGTGTTTGTTTTTATGGCGCACACGCACATTAGGTGGAAGCGTCGACAAATCAGGTAGCGGAACAGCATATGCCGGTTTACGATCTACCACCGAAGATCCTTTGTCGGGTCATCAACGTCATGCTCAAGGTAGCAATGGTTAATTTTTCCGGCTTTTGAACTGAGTTGGTGGATGAAGTTATAAATAACATGGTACTTATTTCCTTTTTGGCGAAAATTTTCAGGCGGAGCCAGACACAGACGAGGTGTTTGCTCAAGTAACCTTACTTCCCGAGCCAAATGTAAGTTAGTTAATTTCTTTTTAGTTTCTGGGTGTGGAGTAATTTCGCCAACGCCGTCGTCCTTATGTTTCTTTGTGGATCTGGATGATAGCAAGACGAGAATGCGGTGGAGAAGGAGGGTCCCCCGGCACCGCCTCCTCGGTTTCACGTCCATTCGTTTTGTAAAACGCTTACGGCTTCTGATACGAGTACACACGGTGGATTTTCGGTGTTGAGACGACATGCTGATGAATGCCTTCCCCCGCTGGTTGGTTTACTTTTTTTTACCATTTTACCCTTCCACGTGCTTTGTTTGTTTTGTGTGCTGAAGTTGGGGGTGTCTTCCCCTGTTTCGTGTTTGTTGGCAGGACATGTCAAAGCAGCCACCTACCCAGGAGTTGGTGGCCAAGGATCTGCACGGGAACGAGTGGCGATTCAGGCATATTTTTCGGGGTGATTATTAATTATTAACTACGGATCTTGTTTTTTAAGTTCGTGTTCTTACGTTTTTTGTGTTTTTCCCGTGACTGATGAGTGGATTTAATTTCAGGTCAACCGCGTAGACACTTGCTTCAAAGTGGTTGGAGTGTTTTTGTCAGCTCCAAGAGGCTGGTTGCTGGGGATGCGTTTATATTTCTAAGGTTTGTTAATTAATGAATAGGGTTTTAGATTCAGCTGGTTTAGTTTGCTTTCTCGGCAGACAGACTAATTTAGGAACTTTCAGGGGTGAGAATGGGGAACTTCGCGTTGGTGTTAGGCGTGCAATGAGGCAGCAGGGTAACGTTCCGTCCTCGGTTATCTCGAGCCACAGTATGCATCTTGGTGTTCTTGCAACTGCTTGGCATGCCATATTGACTGGAACCATGTTTACCGTGTATTACAAACCTAGGTTTGTACCTTGTTTCCTTGGACAGCCGCATGGACATGAATGAATATGAGTATTTTCTTTTCGTTGTTTCCGTGCGCAGCATTTACAGCAATGTCCAATTTATTTACAGGACTAGTCCAGCGGAATTTATAGTTCCTTATGATCAATACATGGAGTCCCTAAAAAATAATTACACCATCGGGATGCGCTTCAAAATGAGGTTTGAAGGTGAAGAGGCTCCCGAGCAAAGGTATGAATGTATCACTTTTTTGTTTTCCTGATTAAATTGTAATTGTCTATGTAACTTATCAGTGCTGTATTATTATTGAACATATATTTGTAACGAAAGAAATTACCGGACTTGAAATGACTACTTTGTAGATTTACCGGTACCATTGTGGGAATTGAAGATGCTGATCCAAAAAGGTGGCCTAACTCCAAATGGAGAAGTCTTAAGGTTGTATTTCGGCTGTCATTGTCACTATGCTATCTCTGTTTAGTTGGACATGTTATAATGGAGTTTTCTTCATGTGATGGTTTTCCAGGTGAGGTGGGATGAAACTTCTAACGTACGTCGTCCCGAGAGAGTTTCCCAATGGAAAATAGAGCCCGCTCTCGCTCCTCCTGCTCTTAATCCTTTACCAATGCCCAGGCCTAAAAGGCCTCGATCTAATGTGGTTCCATCATCCCCTGATTCCTCTGTTCTTACCCGTGAAGGTACAGACAAGTCACTTTTGATATTTGATATATACAAGATTTTAATCTTTGCTATACATTTGAGTTTGTAAAGCCTGATATTTGTTGGTGATTAACAGCATCATCCAAAGTGAGTGTAGACCCTTTGCCAGCAAGTGGATTTCAAAGGGTCTTGCAAGGTCAAGAATTATCGACCTTGAGAGTAAATTTTGCCGAAAGCAACGAATCTGATACGGCAGAGAAGTCTGCATGGTCATCTGCTGCAGACGATGAAAAGATTGATGTTGTTTCCACCTCTAGAAGGTATGGATCAGAGAGCTGGATGTCAATGGGAAGGCATGAACCAACATATCCAGATCTGCTTTCTGGCTTTGGGGTTCATGGAGATCAGGCTTCCCATCCATCATTGGTTGATCAAAATGGTCCTGTAGCTAACCTTAGTAGAAAACATTTTTTCGACCGCGAAGGCAAACATAATATTCTCAGTCCATGGCCTGTAGTGCCATCTAGTCTATCACTCAATCTCTTGGACTCTAATACAAAAGGCTCTGCTCATGTTGGTGATACAACTTCTCAAGTTCGAGGGAGATTTGGCAGTGCATTTGGTGACTATACTGTGCTTCATGGACACAAAGTTGATCATTCACATGGAAACTTTTTGATGCCACCACCACTGTCAACTCAATATGAGAGTCCTCGTTCTAGAGAACTGTTACCCAAACCAATATCAGGAAAACCTTCCGAGGTATCAAAACCGAAGGACAGTGACTGTAAGTTATTTGGCATCTCACTTCTTAGTAGCCCCATTGCTCTGGACCCTTCTGTGTCACAAAGGAATGTTGCAATCGAGCCACTTGGTCACATGCATACTACACATCAACACCGCACATATGACAATGACCCGAAGTCTGAGAATTCAAGGGGATTGAAACCGGCTGATGGTGTGCTGATTGACGACCATGAAAAGCCTACGCAAACTTCTCAGCCACATCTGAAAGATGTTCAACCCAAATCTAATAGTGGTTCTGCCAGAAGTTGCACTAAAGTAAGCCCCCCTTTCTGATTTCTGTTTAACTTGTGAGCATAAAAAAATTTTGCAGGAAAAGTTTAATCAAATACTTTTTTTTTTTTTTTAATTTTAGGTTCACAAGAAAGGGATTGCACTTGGTAGGTCGGTGGACCTCACAAAATTCAGTGCATATGATGAATTAATTGCTGAATTGGATGAATTATTTGAATTCGGAGGTGAATTAACCTCTCCTCAAAAAGATTGGCTTATTGTCTACACTGATAATGAGGGCGATATGATGCTTGTTGGTGATGATCCGTGGCAGTAAGAATCTCTAAATGCACTCCTTTTTGGTTTATTCTATGCTGGTCTATTTTTTTTTTCTTGAAAATGACGCGTCATGCTGCATAATTATTTAAATCAGGGAATTTGTTGCTATGGTGCGAAAAATTTATATCTATCCCAAAGAGGAGATTCAGAAAATGAGCCCGGGTACCTTAAGTTCAAAGAACGAAGACAATCAATCGGGTAGTGAAGGTGCAGACGGTCAACAAGAAAATAAATGTCAGCTGAATCATTCAGCTTCGGAGGCCTGATAATTCGTATAGATTTTGATTTCCATAGCTTCCAGGTAACTAACTTCATAATTGATCGTGTTCCCCATATGTGAATTTTGAATCCAGTTTACTAGAAGAATCTGACGGTATAAAATGTGTTGTCTTGATACAGATTCCGAACTGGAGTGAGTGGAAAGTAGTAGGTGACTGTCATAAAGCCATCCCCAGTTGGAGAATATGACCTGAAGAAGAAAATTCTAATTCTGGATCTGACTGTTTTATAAAGTGACTGCATGTGTTTGGAATCAGAATATGGATGGCATGGAGGAGTATCCATCCAATTTTGGACCTCGTCGTTGAAGTAGTAGTATTAGTATATATGCCTTCCCTGTTAGAAACTCCTAGTATAGTAGTATGTAATTTCCTACCCTGTACATAGTTTTACTCTCTGCTTCCTTAGAACCCGAACTCATTAATGTAATTAAGTTCTTCATATACAAGGGCGGTGATCTGATTTTAAATATGATTGTCTCTTATTTTAGTGGGGTAGTTTGTGGCAGTATTGTGAACTCTTGGAAAATCACTGGATATTTAAATATTGATTGATATGCTTTTGGGGATGTATAATTTCATTTTGCCTCAAAGTCTTAGTTTGTTTTTGAGCTTGGTGTTTGGCGAGTGCGGCCATTACCGTCATGTCACGGACGGTGTGGATCGAAGCCGAAGTCATGTCAAGAGAGAAGAAAGTGGACACTTGGGTCTGGAAATCTTTGATGAGGGATTTGAAAATTCTGTAGTGAAATGTATTTGTGGTTATTTGTGACGGCACTGCTACTTGTGCTGTGGTCCTATCTGGGATATGTGTAACGTGGTTACGTGATAAAACTTCATTCCTTGAAAGCACCATCGCTGAATATCCAATAATAATTTTTCAAAATTATAAAATTGGTTGTACTTTTCTGAACAAGAAACATACTCTGTATGCCCACGTTGTGGACCTCATTATTTTCCGTGGTTCTGTCCTTTATGTCTCATAAACATTGGCCCATGGAATTCATTATTTATCTACACTAAAAGTAGCCTACAGTGGGGACTCTGTTTCGCCAAACCTTTACTCTTTGCTTAGATGCATGAGACCCCATTAATCCGGGCCTCTTTAGAAGCCAGCATTCAATTTTCAGTTTTGTCTCTTAAAAGTTCTTTTTTTCCTCCTTAATCTTCATCTTTATCTCCTTTTCATTTTTTCAAAAAAGGAGAACTTAATTTTTGGCCAGCATGATTAATCGAAGATGAAAAAAGAGAGAAAACATTGCATTAAAGTCTCTGTCCCTAATAATTGTACAAGGAAGAAAATGAAATTGCAGAAACAATCTTGACACGAACATGAATTTTCAGAATGTCCCTACACCGACTGAAGACCATCATAAGATTTCGTTTCAACTTCAACAATAAAAAAGGTCCCAAATTTAGCAGTGCTTTTAATTAGTAAATAAGTTTTCTCCTAGTTCAACTGAGCAAAAAGTTAGACAAGTGTATAAAGTACACTTGAAGTTTGAACATCAAAAAAACATTAGGATTGCTAAATTGACCATTTGGAAAGGTAGTAGTGCCTGTAGTTTGTTTCTTCCCACTAGATCATGCCATGGAAGCCAGCTGAATCTAATAGAACTGCTTTGATTTGCTCTGGATGCACATCTTGACCACCTTCGTTACATAGCTGATTGAGAGAAAAAAAAAACATCAATTCATAAAAGTCATGGTTTTTAATTCCTAGGTATCATCTCAATACAAATTACAACCTTAATTGCAAAGCAAGGAATGTTCCTCTCGGAAGAAGAAAGTCCATTTTCAACATTAACCAACACTTCTGTCTTCAAGAATATTATATCAACCATAATTTATGATAATAGTATAAAAAACTTTGATATGAATAGAGTGAGTGCATTTGTAATGATGCACATGGTTTTGATTTTACAAGGATTAAAGAATAGAAAAAGGTTGACCTGAGCTCGGAGAATATCCATGGCAAATCCATTGAAATAGGTGATGACTGCTTGGTGGATGTCTATGCCGAGGTTGTCGAGAGCCCTCATGGTAGACAGCAAGAGACCAGGTTTCCTCTCACAACACATCTGAATCTTTACACCTCCTTCACTCAACCCAACCTCAACCTATTTTTCCCGCCAAAACTTTTCTATTACTTTTCATCATCATAAATCTTTATCTCAAATAATACTAATCAATCATGTCAAATGCTAATTATTACCCCTATCTATTTGTTAAGGAATAAACTTTGACTTTTAATATATTATATGGTTTCATACTTCATTATTTTTTTACTCATTAACAAGTACAAAGAAATTCATAAAAAGGCTTGGCTTTTTTGAATTTGGCTTAAGAGTAACATTACTCAATCCTCAACTTTTTTTCGTTCCTAATTAAAAAAGTGATACTTTAGTAAAGATGAATCTTTTTAGTCCTTTATTTTAGTGTATACTTTTATCCTTTTACAAATCACACCGTCAGGTTTATAATTACGAATTTTACTTTAAGTATTTTAAACCACGTTCACTTAAAACTTCAAGAATATTCTAAAAATTTAAAATAAAATAAGAATACAAATTGAACCTCTAATTGAGATAACAAACAACTTCTCACGCTCTCCCTGAATCACAAGTTTCCAATTTTCATCATGGAAATCAAAAATAAAATAAATAAATTTAGATTATTGTTGTTGTTTATGTGTTGTGTTTTCAAAATATACTAATATCAATATTTTAGAATATATTAAAAACAAAATAATCTACCAAAATAAATATCTTTTGAAGACATGATACTGTGAACTCTACTTTCAGTTTCTTCTTTAAGACTCATACATGTTTGGGAAATTCCCAACTTCATAAGTTTTGGGATAAAATTCAAACTCTTAAAACAAACATACTCTATCAGGTTCTCTAATTTATTTTAAGATCGAAGAATATAAAAGGAAATGAGAAAGATACTCCTTTTAATGCAATCATGCACTTCCAACAAGAAGAAGCAAAAGCTAACCTCCTAATTTTTCTTTCTTGTCGTGTCATATATGATATTCTACCCAGATATAGGAAGAGAAATTAAGAAAAGTATGTGGGTTGAAGCATATATATGGGAAAAAGAAGAAGTTCCAGAAAAGGGCAAGCAAAGGAATACATTACCGTCACAGGTTGGCCATTAGGGCTTGGTAATGAACTGAGACAAAGTTCTTCTTGCATACGTGTTGCTAATTTGGGTGTCAATGGATGAAGAAAGCTCGAAGTCAATGAAGAAGAAGCTGGTGTTGTTGTTGTTGACTCCAATTCATTGTGAAGATCACCAATCCTTTGCAGAAGTTCCTTCAAATACTCCACAGCATCCCCCAGTATTGAAGCTCTGTCCATCTTAGTTTTAAACCAAACTTATCAAACACTTTCACAAATCAGTTGTTATGTATTTTTCCATTTATTTGTGAATGTTATGAATCATAACATGATTGAGTAACCCTAGTTCCTGAGAAAAAAGTAACAATGAAGTTTCGTGTTAAAGAAAATTTAGTCTTACTTTGCTGATATTGGGAACAACTGATCTCAGCATATAGAGTCTGTCATTGAGCTTCTTCCTCCGGCGGCGTTCAGCCATCAAATTCTTCGCAGGTATACCTGTCTTCTTCTTGCCCTTTTCATCCACGCTACCGGTGACGGTGCTGTTCGCATTCGAGCTGTTTCCGCCGTTCCTTCCACTCTCTTCCACCTCACCACTCTCATCAGAATCAAAGTTCAACCCGGACCCTTCAACACCTTCTCCATTATTACACATCTTCCTCTTGCTACCATCGCTATTCCCTTTACTCTTGCCTCTGCAGTTATCTTCCATGCTTTTCCTGAGTGCTGCTCGCTTCTGAAAAAGTGTTGGTTGTACACCCGACGGAGGGAACGATTCAAGGGGTTTCAGTATGTTGGACGTGCTCAGAAACAAGGCCTTCGAACCCTCGACATTATCAGAGTCTCCAATATTCTTGAATCCCGAAAATCCAACACCATCTTGTTGGGGAGGCATTGCTAAATTTGGAAGGGCCAACTGGTTATTACCATTTGAGCTGAAGAAGACACCACCGTGATGAACCTTGTTCAAAGCTTGAGGGTCAAGAAATCCCACATCGGAAGCCGCGCGAGAGGCATGCTCGAACGGGTAAAAGTAGGGTTTGGGGGTGAGAAAGTTGTGCCCTTGAGCTACGTCAATGGTAGTGGAAGAAGAGAAAGTGTGTAATGGTTGGTGTTGAGCGAAGTTGGTGGAGAAAGCCATGTCTGTAATATGTGAGTGGTTGTGGGTGGCGTTGTTTGGCACGTGCCATTCTTGATGGATGTCGGAGATGGGTTTGTAGGCACACAGTGAGAAGCAGCTTAACTCGTTGGCGTTTGGGTTTGACCATGAAGCAGAGTTTTGTTCTTCTGTGTCTTGCATCCAACCAGACATCATTTGGTGTTGTTTTCTTTTGTTTTGACAGATGATGGCTTGTGTTTTGTTTGAAGAAGAGAACAAAGGAATAAGAGAGAAGCTGTTGATAGAGTTTGGTGAAGTGAGAAAGAGAAGCTATACGTGTATCATTTCTCTTCTCAAATAAACACAATACATAAGAAACATAAAATTTGTTTAGTATTTAACATAAAGCAATCCGAGGAAGAAGACTAAAATTGCAGAAATCATTCCAGTGTACGTAACTTTTCAATTCGAAAATCTGTTGTTAATATTATAAAAGCTGTCGTGTCTTTGTTTTATACATATTATTCTGAGTACGAGAAGATTGTAGAAAAGAGAGGGAAATGGAATATGGTGAAAGTAATGTATGAACATCATATGTGTCTTGTGAAGCCTTTAATTCATCTCAATCTAACCCTATCCTTATCTATTATAAGTTATTATAACCCCGTCAATATCATTCTATTCTTTTTTATTTTCATTCAAAATTTATTCAACACGATTTAATAAACCAACTACTTCTGTTTATAGCCCTTAAAAGAACCATTTAATTAGTTTCTTCTTCTTCTTATATTGTACAAAAAAATTGTTACTTCATCATAAAAGGTTATTTCTTAAAGTGAATTTCTATCGGATCAAAATAATAAAAATGTGTAGTTTTTGAAGTTTATTTATTATTACGAGTGATATGGACCACATAGCACAATTTTTAATGCAATAAAACTTAAATGAGTTATTTTTATCCTAGAATTTTCTTAAAATAAAATAACTTAAATAAACTTTTGTTTTTTTAACTATTTTTGTTTTTTTATAGAATGAATCTAAAGTTAATTTTAATTCTACTAAAGTATTTGATTGTTTGAGTATGGTTGGAAAGTGAAAGTATAGTTGAAGAGTGATGATGGATAGAGGGAAATGATGTAACCCTAAGTATGAGGACCCAGTGAGGGAAATTGCATGTGTGATTGAGGGACAGAATTGAATGCAATGAATAGAAAATTGAAATCATAAGATATGCAGAATAGGTTTAGAAAGCAAAGAGGGACAAGAATCTTAAATAAGTTTGAGAGAGTGAAGGGACATTGACATAGGTATGGAAAAGGAAGATACTCCTTACTTTATTGTTTCTCTACTAACCTCGTGAGTATGGGACATGCCTCTTAATTTCCCTTTTCCCTTTCTCTTGTGGGGTATTGTGGGACCTTCTTAATTTCTTAATAAAATTTTTATATAATGGAAAAACAAATTACCTATATTTTCTATTCTTACATTGTTGATATTTTAGTTGAGACTAAACCATCATTTTGTTTGTTAGAAATTGTAACAACTAATCAAATTTGTCATTTATAAATACTTTTTGAAACTCTGGATCATTTAATTATTAAACGAAATTAAAAGAAACGTCACGCAACGATAGTACAGTAGCATAGTTTTGGGGTCCTGAACACAACCCCTGCAGCCTGGGCACACCACGATGCCAACGAAAAACCAGATACAAGTCTAACAAAAAGAGTAGAGTAGTAATGCATGAAGCGATATATGGGCTATAGTCCTAAAGAAATCATGAAGAAAATAAATCCAGCCCAGATGGCTAAGCAGCGGAATCACCATTTTCTTGCTGACCACGACAACCTCGCCCATCTGCTCCCATCAATCACATTGATGATCATTGCAAGAAAGAAGAGCCACCTACAAGACAACCATACAACAAACAGGGTAAGCTAGAGCCAACAACATTTTTATCATACAATCAAATATATTTTCACATCTCAATATTCATACAACAACCAAGCATGTTATGACTTTCAATCAATACACTACGATACGACTCGACACATCCGGATACGTAAAACTTGATCGGATTCAGCGGATGCCCGCACTTGTGGTGCATACCTCTGCTCACCCCCGAGCTGCTCACCCCCGAGCTATGTGTTACAAGTGTTTCAATGAATCAATTTTCCCTCACTACAACGTTAGCCCTTAATGAGTTTTAGGCCTTCTGCTACTCTCACCACAGGAGTCAGTCCGCCCTAGGTGAGACTAACTGACTCCTTAGAGTGTCAGGATGCAACCTTACCTTGAATCCTTACCTAGTTATACAGATGGGGCACCACCATGGACTCCCACTAACAGCGGCCATGGAATTATGTCCCGACCACTGAAGCGCGACCCTGAAAGTCTCACCTAGAGACCTCAAGAAATTATGCATTGACACAGACAAACATAATCACACAGCCAAAATAATATTCACCATGCATGTATGCGTTAATTGTACCAACCTTTAAAGCCAACGCCTTTCATGTTCCAGGCCCAACTCATTTCAACTCGTCATAAACTATCCATGCATCAAGGATTCCCAAATCATGTCGTTATCATGCCTCTTTAATACCAACCATTTCATTACAATCTCATGCTAAACTCATGTAAACCCATTATTCATAATTCATGACTTGCATCACTCAATCATACTCGTTCATCTCAAACTTTTAGCACAATACTCAAAACCAAGCAAGCATTATCCATACAAAGCTAAGAAAACAATCCAACATCGCATTGCCTCGCCCAGCACCTCGCTCAGGCTGGAGGGTCTCGCTCAGGCAAGACGTTCTCGCCCAGGCGAGCCCCCTTCGCTTAGGCGAGGGCTCGAAAAAATGGAGCAGAAGCACACGCGGGATCTCACTTAGGCGAGACCCCTCTCACTTGGGCGAGATTCTCGCTCGCTCAAAAAAACACAGTAGGTCGCTTGGGCGACCCTTCGTGGCAAAATACCTAGGCGAGCCCCTGTTAACCTCGCCTAGGCGAGACATGCCCGCTTAGGTGAGTTTAACAGATATTTTCTCCTGCAGCGGACAACTTAGTAAACCAAACAAAGATCCAATCATTTTATACATCCATACAGTGCTAAAAAATGCAATCAAACACAAGACCAACACCAACGACCACAAACATCTCAGACATTTAAGAGGGTTCTAGCTTCCCTTACCTGGAAAGGGAATAAGAGGGTTTCGGCAGCCAAACGTGAGAACACAGCAGCTCAAGGAACGAACAGAGGAGCTGAAAGGATAGGGAAAACAAAAGCACGAGATGGGTTACTTGGAAACCCTAACTGAAAAAAACGAAAAGGAACAATGGAGACAAGTATGGGCTAGCAAGAGTACTTACATGGAGTAGGAAATAGCTTTGAACTAGCTTGAAGATGGCAGAAACCTAATCCTAGCATAGCTTTCTGTGAGAGGGGAAAAGAGATGACGGCTGAATCTGTGAGAATGAGAGAGTGGAAGCGTTAGGGCAACTATGGACCAGCTTTATCCTTTGGGCCAGTTCTTTGGCCCATCAGATTTTGGGGCAGCCATTTTTATTAAGAGTTATAAAAGAATAGGACCCTGCATCATCAATTAATTTTGTCATTTTGTATAATGTATACTCAAAAGATATATCAAATACACAAAAACTATTTAAAAATATGAAATATACACAATCAAACATCTATAATAAATGACAACTTTTTTATTTTTGAATTGTAAGGAATAAATTGATTAATAATTTAAAATTTTAAGAACTATATGGTCATTTTATTTATTTTAAGATTCACTTTAATTGACATCATAATTTTAAGCACTAAATTGATTGATGATAGATAACTTTAAGAACTATTTTACTAATGAACTTTAATTAGCTTTTAATTTTTGAAATTGATTTAATGGCTTCAAACCGCTTTCTAAAGAAGTTTCTTGCATTCATGTTACACAATGTAACGATGATATGGAAGACCAATTTTTTATGGACACCGATAAGTTGATATCTAACCAAATTTTACATCTATTTTGTATTTATTATTTTATTCTTCAATTTTTTTTTATATTAATACAAAAAATTCACTTTGTAATGACTAAAATATTCCTAAAATGGATCGTCAAGTGGTGCATTGGTGTTAAAGAACATATTTTTCATTTTTTATATTTCAAGGAAAATGAAATAAAATTTGTAAAAACGAAATGGAAGAAGTAAGACATCCTACGGATAAAAATGGGTGAGCTAGCTTAAGATTGGACACATATATTAGCATTGTGCGTTTTCTTTCTACACTCCATATTTTTAATGTGCACCTAGTGAGGGTTATGTTTTCTTGCACCTCCATATTTTCTTTTTTCACTCCCATACGTTTCAAAATACCAAAAATATCCCTATTGTACAATATGATAATGTTTTGCTTCAGACTCTGAAGAAGACCGAACAAGACAAAAATAATTTTGTCATTTACATTAAGGGTGTTTAAGTCATTTAAATTAGGGTATGGAGTGCAGGAAGAAAATAAGGGGTAAATAAAGAAATAGCACTTGGGTAAAAGACCAAATTATCGCATCATCCACTTTTATGTGGTTATGGATGGACTTAAAATAAAATGTTATATACAGTCTCGAAAATGTTTTTAAATTGTATAATTTAGAAATATATTTTTTATGAAAAGAGGTTTTTGAACTGTATAATTCCAAATATACTTTAAAATTGCATGCAATGCGTAATATTTTATTGATAAAATGCAAATATATATCAATACATATAGAAAGATATAAGTCTCAAATTAACAGTTTAAAAATCATTTGGTTGAAGGAAAGCTTCAAAAATATATTATAAATGAACTTGTTTATTAATATCAACCAGTACTAACTACTAATAAAATCAAACAAGTTTCTCAAAAAATAAAAAACCAGAAACTAATACAATGTCTTAGGGAATGCAAACATACTTTCATGTACTAAATCACATTAAATAAGAAAATGTTGGAATTAAAGTTTTCATTTTAATTACGACACCTGTCTTGTTTTTTACAAAGGTTTGCTCAATTAATTTAAATAATGAAGCCAATTTAATTTCAAACAAATTCTCATATTTCACTTTATTTACTCTATAAACTTCTTCTTTTCATTCTCATTCTCATTCTCATTCTCAGGGTTTTTACTTTCTTCAATTTCTTCACCCAGCGTTCGTGCCAAGCCAATTCATCAATTGGTAAGATTACGCCCTTCTCCTTCATTTTAGTTATAGTTTTTTGCCTTCAAATTACTCATTTCTGCTGCTACTGCTATTCGTGTTTTCTTCTTCTTCTTCTTGCTTATTTTGTTTGTTTTTCTTTTCTTTCTTTTACTTTTATTTATATTTTAAATCAATTCCCTTTTCTGCAAAATAAAGGGTAACCCTTACACTGGCCAATTAGACTTTGATTTTGGAGAAGTTGATCACACTTGTTATTGAGGTTTTCCACTATGACTGTGTGTTTTCTTTGCGATTCTTGTTGTAGTATAAAATTGTGGAGAATTTCGGTTGTTGTGATTGCAATTGCAGTCCAAAAACCTTGACGTTGTAGCGGAAATGGGATTTACAATGACGATCATATGCCATTGTTTCAAAACTTTGCATTTCAGGTAAAACCTTGAAAATAAATTGTGCAGTAATAATAATATGATACACCATGACAAATTCAACACCAATAATGCTTCCAAAAACTTGCCTATACACTACCACTTGGCTTCACAGGAGGTGGTTATTTGTTGTTGATATGTGTAATGATTGATACAGGTCAAATCATGACCCCATTTGGACTGTTAGAGCAAAATACATAATGTATACTTTTGGTTAGGTTAATCCCTTTGTCCAATGGAATCAGTTTCCCATATTTTAGATAATACATCCTCCTTTCTGGTCAAACAAAACTGGGAAGAGCTTGTAGTTCGTTGTATGTGTCCGTTACAATTTATCCTACAGTGCATGCCATTGTAGGATTTAATTATTTTGGTTCAATTTTCTTTCTTGGCTTTGATCGTAACTGCTATGGGGTTGGCTTTTACCAACCTTATTTTGAGATGGTATAATGAGTTCTGCACTTATAAAAAAAGTGATGAATATTATTCCAGTTGGTGAAACTCATAGAACAGTGAATATGATGTGTGCCAATTTGTCATTCTCAAAATGTATGCCAGATTGCAAGAAATGGAGTGAAAAAATTCAAAATTCCTCAGTTCAAGATGTGCTCTGCCGGTTCTGCCATATTGCCAAATTGCAAGCAATGGAGTGAACAAATTGCAAATTCCTCAGTTTAACATGTGCTTAGCCACATAATTAAGAAATTAACAACTAACAAGCTTGAAATATTAATAACTTGTTCATGCTATCCTGCTACACTACGTCAATGCACAAGGTGCAATGTCATGATGATTGTCACTGTCCAACTGCCTTTTTGTTGTTATGAATTATGTTCTCTTTCCAACCTTTTTTTTTCTATTTGTTGCAGTTTCAATATGAGATATTCCTATCTTCATGTAATCTGTGTTGATCAGCATACAAAGACACAAATGAGCAGTGGTGGAAGAGTTGGTAAACCCAAAGAGGAGGAACAAGATGGCATGTCCGTCCACTCTCCTTGCAAACCTCCCCTTCCTCTGCTTCCTCTCTACCTAAGGTTTCTGTCTCTCTATCTCTCTTTGAAATTTGAATTTGGTTTGGAATTGACATCTAGTTATGGTGACAGGAGCAATCACAGGTTGAATTGGAGCTGAGATTGTTGGAAGCTCTTGAGATTTACCCTCCAATGAGGCTACAAGGTAATACACACGCATGTACACATACATGCACACATACACACACACACATAATTCTTTGAGGATTGTGGATGATTTTTGATGTAACAATTTTGGTATTGATTAGTGAAAAGGAAAAAAATGTTTTGCTTTTCCAAAAGTAAATGTGGTTGCAAAATTGTGTTATTAAACGAGTTTAATGACTATGGACTGTTAGTATAAATGTTTTACACCGTCTGCCAACCAATCATAAATCATTGTTGGTATGGCTTTTAAGGTAGTTATTGTAAAAGTCAACAAACTTACCATACATGGTGGTTTGTCAATTGAATGATAGTGTAAATATGCTTTACATTATCAGTACATACCCTATTTTCTCTAATTAAATCTGAAAGTGGATGTAAAATACAATTTGTTGTTTTGAACTGGAAAAATACTTATCCATAATTAGTAATGTTGTCTGACTAGAAAGAAAACAATTGTAGTTGCAACGTTAATAGATGTTTGATGTCTACACTTTCGTGTACCCAATTGAAGGTGGTATTTTAGAGTTTGTGGACTATAATACCTACCAACTGCCAAATCATGGAATTTGGCATTATGTCATTTCCTAGTAAGTGGAATTTTAGTTGAATTGTTTTTTCCTTTGGGGAGAGGGTCATTTTCTCAATTTGAGCCCTTATAAATGATTCCTAAAATTGATTAAGATATATTTTGGTACATGTAGTTTTTACAAGAACTGCAAAAGTTGCAATTTGGTTACAGAAATTTCAGTTTATCTAAATAACAGATTCTTGAGATCAAGGGTGATGGCCTTATTTAATATACTTAAACTCCATAGTATGATGGACTTGTCTCAATAATTTTCCTCTTTTTATGATGAAAGAGTTTATATATACACAAGTTTTAAGCTTGATGACTCAGGAGCAAAAAATATATAAAAATGCATTATCTTAACAAGTGTTCTTTTTGGGAAAATTTGTTGGTACTTTATCGTTATAAATATGTAAAAGCTCAAATGTTAATTTCAACATAACGCAACAAATTACTCAAATTATTAAATAAAAACACTTTTAGTTAATAGAATTAGTCAATCACGGTCTTTAAATCAACTAACAATTAAATCTAAAATATATGAAAACAAACACATCTGGAAGTTACCCTTATACCCATATTTAATTTTTCGACATCTGTCCAATTTTTTGGTTTTTTTGTCATTCTAATCTTTTAACTTTTTTAACATTTACGCTACCCTTCCCACTCATCATTTAGGTTTTGTGGCTTACGAGGATGACTTTTGAATTTCAAAGTTCTTTCATATTCTCTCCTTCTTATACAACCTTTCGTCTTCTCTCCCCCTAAACACCATTTCTGCTCCTCCTCCCTCCTAAATATCCTTTCTGCTCCTCCTCCATTTTTCGGTTCCAAGAAAAAAAAAACGATTTAGTTGTTTTGGTTGATGTATGTTGCTTTCACTTTGGTTGATTGTATCGGATGACGACAGGGACGAGCTCGGGCTCCGGTGATGGCGCTGGCTCCAAGTTTTCGTGTAAAAGGGTATGCCTTTTTTTTTTGTTAGTACCATTTGTGTGTTCTAGAGTTTTCTTATTTTTATTATTTCTTCATTTTTTAGTTTGATTTGAATAATTTTTGTTCTGCAACCAAACATGTTCCGATGTTGTTGGGATTATGCGTGTTCTTGGAATTTGATGGTGATTTTTCTCTTTAGGGTTTTTCATTTTCTTCTTCCTCTTTGATTTCTTCTTTTCAAAGCTTTTAGGAGAGATCTAAGGTTTTTAAAGATCAAGACGAAGCCCTCAATCAAAAAAGATGAAAAAAGTTTAATTTTTATTATTTCTTCATTTTTTTAGTTTGATTTTAATCATTTTTGTTCTACGAGCCAACGTGTTCCGATGTTGCTAGGATTGTGTGTGTTCTTGGAATTTGATGGGGGGTTTTCATTTTCTTCTTCCTCTTTGATTTCTTCTTTTCAAAACTTTTAGGAACCTTGTTGAAGAGAAGGTCGAAGGTTTTGAAGGTTTTTGAAGATCAAGACGAAGTTCTCATGAAAAAGACAAAAAAGGGTTAATTTTTATCATTTTTTCATATTTTTTGAGTTTGATTTTAATCATTTTTGTCTGTAAGCCAACCCGTTTCGATGTTGGTTTGTCTGTTCTTGGAATCTTGGTGGTTGTTTTTCACTTTAGGATTATTTATACGAGGATAAAGTATATTTTGTGTGGATGAAAATTTTGCACCTTAAATAGACTTTAAAAAACAAGCCCAACTATATTTTTAAGATTGAAGTTCCTTTGTGTATGCAGGACAAATGGAGTTCATTACTAGAAACCTTGAGACAATTAACTACTTTGACTTTGGACATTGAGGAGAGCCGCTAAGAATTTCCCCCTCTAAATGTTCTTGGAAGTGGTGATTTGAGCCTGTCTACCAGATTTAGGTACCAAATCTTACGTCATATGCTTTGATTGTTGTGGGTCTGTTTATAATCATATAATATAGCCAAATATGCTTGCTTAGATATATTTGAACTCCTTCAAGTTGTATTTCTGGATACACCTTTTTTATTCCTTTATTTCGAGTGCACGAAGATAATGCGGTGGTGGATGATAACAGCCATGGTTTGGACGAACCTCAAATTCAACATTTGCTGCAATTTGCAGAGGATATCAGAAAAGACTACCCTAATGAAGATTGACTACATTTTATTGCTCTCACTCATGATAAAAATATCTTTTGTTTATTAGCATATACCCTTTAAATTTGGTTATATATTTGTTTTCTTAGAAGAGAAACTAACTGGACTAATTGGAGCCATTAACAAACCAGGTTGCACCGTAGAACATCACTATGGTAGTTTCTTTCTAATATGAATAAAAGGTGATTTTAGTTTTTCAATTTGAAATCATCATGCGTGTATTTGCTTTCGTCATATGTTGTTAATGTTTATTCACAAAATGAAGTGGAGCTTTAGAAACATAGTTTGTGTACAGGTGCTGATTTGCTCCCATGAATGTTGACAATGTTTATGTTGTAATTT
>Ga0214545_1004565_pt1 | contig 25786 bp, 14 predicted proteins | sample CNSS4metaG_FD_160064 | JGI IMG/M metagenome (GOLD analysis project Ga0214545, IMG submission 160064) | Root nodule microbial communities from cowpea collected in UCLA plant growth center, Los Angeles, California, USA - CNSS4 | ecosystem: Host-associated > Plants > Roots > Nodule | place: USA... | reverse complement strand
TGCTGGTGTTCCTTGAGTTGTGGCTCGGAATAACATCTCTTGAGTTGTGGCTCAGGATGGCGGATGAACACGAGGAACCCTTGAGTTGTGGCTCGGGTTGGCGAGTGTTGCCGGTGTGAGTGTGTTTGTTGTGGCCAGTACGGATGGGTCCAGATAGATTGCCCTCCTTAGTAGTTGGCTGACGAGTTTGGTAGTCTTGGGACGTTGCGAACTATGTTCGCATTTGGGAACTCCACTTGGAGTTATGGTGTATGATCCGTAGCAATGGTTCCCGCACGTGCTCTATCGGTTGTGGCCGATAGGTGTGGCAACAAATCATCTTGAAGTATTCACTAGAAGATGCAGAACACGAATAACCTGGTTGTGGCTAGGTAGTATGAATTTAAAAGATGGAATTAATTATGATGAATGTGTTGTCTATATATATATATATATATATATATATATATATGTGTGTGTGTGTGTGTGTGTGTGTGTGTGAAATATATGTGTGTATGCCATTTTATATGCTTTATCTGTTAAGCTCACCCTATCTGCTTATGATTGGCAATGATCGTGTACGCGGTACACGTGAGCAGATGATGTTGATGCAGATGGTTCTGGTGAAGCTTAGCTACGGAAAGGGGGTAGCTTGGGAGTTTTATCTTTATTTATATATTCTGTTATTGGAAATAAGTTGTAAACTCTTTTGAGACATTTTTGGATTATTCCACTTTTGTAATTATGGATTTTGGTTTTATCATTTGCATTTATAAAAGTTATTAATTTTCCCACCTTTTGGGAATATTAGTTATAATAAATGAATTTTTTTTATTATTATTTACTTCATTATTTTATTATTTAAATCTGTAATATCCGGTCGGGATGTTACAATTTTCATCACCACAACAACCTCCTTCCTTCTTTGGTGACGAAATTTTGGTGTTGTTCCCGCACAAACTCCTGAAGCAGAGTGAGGAAACGTTCAAGAGGATTTGGAGCGGTGGAGGCAGAAGAAAGTTGGTGAAGCAGAATGAACTCGTCTTGACGCTAGAGGATTTGAGGAGGAAGCTTCGACTAATGATGTTAGGGGTGGTGAGGTGGAAGGTGCGAGTTAACAAGGTTGGTGTCACAGAGTAGAAGTTAGTAAACCTAGTATCAGTTTTTGTATGGAAGTTTTGATTGTTTATCCTGATTTTTTATTTTGCTTCCATGATTCTTTTTCACTTTGGGTTTGGGCAATATGTTGTATTTCTTTGAGATCCTGAACCTTGAATTAATTTCAATCGAAATGTATTGATATGTCTAAGTTCTTTGGATTTACTAAGACTATGGCTACAAGTTTTGCATTTCTTATGTTACTTCTCATATGTTTTTGTAATTTTTATGATACTTTTCATTTGTATCTATAACTTTTTATGATACTTTTCATTTGTGATTTCTATGTTACGTTTGATATGTTTAATTTGGTTATTAATTTGTTACCTAGTTTGCTTTTAGTCTTTCTTAAAATACTAATTGTATTTTTTTTAAATATGGCATCGTAGCATCGGTTAGACAGACTTTATTTTGCTTTTAGTACGTTAGTTCAGCCATTTATACTTTTGTGTCAAAAGAAATTAAAGTCCTTCTCTTGCGTGGGCCAAACTGTCTCTACTTTAAGTTCTTCGTCACTGCCCACGCAAATGATAGAAAACTTCCTAGTATAATGGGTGCGATGTAAACAGACTCGTCATGGACACAATAGCATCCGTTTTCTTCTCTTGGGTGAGTTTAAGTTGGACGTTATTTACATGTTTTCTTGTAGTGTGTTCATCTTATGTTTGATATTGAGTTTCAGTGATAATTTGTTCTTTTAATTATTTTGTAAGGACTATTTTAACATTAATTTGATCATTACTTAACATTCCATAAGAAAAGAAGAATCTTTTCAAATATAAATTTCAATTATACTTCTTTTCAGATATAAACTTCAATTATAATTCATTCTGTATGAACACATGGACTAAAAAACAATAAGACGAGCAAATAGGTTAGGAAGTTTTGAAAAAGATCTATTGTTCTTTCACCCATATTCATTAGTAAAATAGTTACTTGAAATAATTTGTATTTCAAAACGTTATGTGACATGTACCGATGGCACACCCTTAGCTAAGGGTCCAATCACAAGAAGCATGGCTAAGCAAATTCAAAAAAAGTTAGCAACATCTAGTCAAGATGAAGTTAAACTCCTTTTCACTTGGGCCATCATGGAGCATATTTATTGCCACATGTCAAACTCTCCTCCACCAAGATTGCATTTTTAGGGTTTTGGTGCATGTTAGCATTTTAGGGTTTGAACCATTTTGGAGACACCTTACTCTATAAATAGAGGTGTCCCCCATGTATTTGGCCCTTTGAGAATGATAATGTTTGGCTACCAAAATTATTTTTGAGTCATACTTCTTCTCTTAGTCACTTGCTAGAGCATCCCAAGAGGTCTCTCTAGCACCCCTTTCTCTAAAGTTGGACTAAACTCTGTTAGAGCTCCATAAACAACCTTCATCCCACCATTAAATCACCAAAATCGAGTCATTTTCTCTCAACACCAAGCTTCCGCAAATCCACCATCCACCATAGTCACCATTCAAGCTTTGGCCCAACCTAGCTTGAGGAGGAGTCTATCATTTGGTATCAAGAGCTTTGGTTTTACAAGATCTAAGTTTCTTGTTCCTTACCAATGTTATTGTTATTCTTTGTGTTCATGTGTTTTTCTTTCTTGTCTTGTTTCCAAATCAACTTCTTTTCCACACAAAAACTGTACTAGCAGCAACCTGAGCTATTTTTAAAACAATATTGCAGCTAGATTAGTGGTCCAAAAATTGCGTTCTTTATATCAAAAGAAATCCCTTTGAGTCTAGTTTCCAACAAAAAAAGAATGAACGCATTTGGAGTTCTGTGGAGAGGGTTATGAGCAAAATAGTCAATAAAGGTCAGATTTGCCAGCATCAGCGTTTTTCATGCTTTTTTATGCTTAGGCTTCCATATTTTGTGTTTTTTGTGTGATTTTATGTTTTTTGAGTCTTGTTTCATGTTACCATTTGGTCATCTCATGTTTTTTGGGTCATTTTTATTTTCAAATCTATCCATGTTGTCTAGAGTCATGTTTAGTCCTTTTAAAGTCATTTTCTCCTACTTTTGAGCTTTCGAAAATCACAAAAATATATGTTCTTCTTTGTTTTTAAAATTGCACCATATACCACCTTTTGAGTGCTTTTTCTGTACATATTTGAGTTCATATTTGTCATTAGATCATTGATAAATTCCTAGAGTTAAGTCTCCTTTATGTTTGTTTCAGTTTCATGCCCTATTTTGATTCTAGTAGGTTTTTCTTCTATTTTGGCTTCTTAGACCTTTAAGCTACCAAAAGTGTTTTCAAAATCAGATTTAGTGCGGTAGTGGGGTGTGTGTTGGTGCTGGAAAATGTGAAAAGAAAGAGAAAAAAAGAATCATAACATTGGGTACATCAAAAGTAAGAAAAAGTAGAAAAACAAAAACAAAAAGTGAAAAGTAAAAGTAGAAAAGGGGACCACTACCACCAAAAGTCGTGTAAGAACTATAATGTTGATTTGGTGGGATGATTTACTTGATATATGTGCTCTGTCCAGTAGCCAAGCTTCATGCATTTGATGCAAGCAAAAGATTGTCAATAGTACACCTTTGGCTTAAGGCTTGTAAAGACAAAAAACACCATTTCTACTCTAGTATTTTTTGGTTTTTGTGATCTCTAGAACTTTTATTTAGGTATTTCTTTTGTGTGCCTAACCTTTGTTCTTAGCCTTTATTTTCTTGCTTGTCTCCTTCCGAACTCACGATTATATCATCCTAAAATTCCTTTTGAAGAGCTTTGTTCATATTTTGCTTTTATTGGCTTTATCCTTGACATTCTACTCTCAGTTTTGGAATTGTAATGTGGTGTAGGAACTTTTGAAATTTGGCTAAGACTAGAGGAAGCCCTTGGAGGCATTAGAGACCTCTTAGGACCTCAAAGCTTGAGTTGGAGAGAAGAAGAAAAAGGAGTGAAACACTTGGAGAGGAATACACAACATCTTTGCTTGTATTGCAATTTTTGGATTTGTAACTTTGTATTTGTTTGGACTTGTAATTCATGGCCAAGTTGCATAGTTTAGTTTAATTGCTTTTTTTTGTAGTTTAGTGTGAGTCTACTTGCTTTTCAATCCTAATTCCCTTTGAGAGGTTAGGTGTAAGAGGGCTTGAGGTAGCTTTGGCAAAGAAAGGCTTGGATTTTAAGTTATCCTTAGTGATTCAAATCCCTTTCCTGGAAGTGAATTCAAAGTTCTTTTGCTTCTTAAAATCCCTTAAGGAATTACAATTTGAAATACAAGTTTGTTTGTTATAGCACATTTTCGAAAACTTTAAGATGTCTAAAGCTCCTTCTAAGGCTTCATCTTACCAAAATGGTAGTGATTATAGTAAGTGCCTAGTTTACAACACTTGGCTAAAAAACTAAAGTTACTAAAAATTTGGCAAAGACAAGAATCCATTTTAAAAGAAAAAGAAAAAGTTGAAAGGGATGAATATCTTAAAACTTAGAGGAGGAGCTTAGGATACTTAAGGCAAAACAAGTTAAAGTTCAAGAAGAGTTGAATCAAAGCAAAAGTAGGAGTAAGAGTGTGAGCAATTCAAGGAAAAGCTCCCAACATAATACACAACTCACACACTATGAGGAGGATATTGGGATTTTGAACAAATACTATCAACCTCCTCCACCTAGAAGGCCAAGAAGGGAGCATGAACACCAAGAGCCTAGAGAAGTTTGGGTTGACCTTCCTCATTTCCATGGGAAGGAAAATGTAGAGGCATAACTAGATTGGGAAATGAAAGTGGAACAACTTTTTGAGTTCCATCAAGTGAGTGAAGAAAAAAGGTATCCCTAGCCACTTTAAGCTTCCAAGGGAATGCCATGTATTGGTGGACTTCCCTAGTGAGAGAAATAAGACTTTCCAACTCCCCCCAAGTAGAGTATTGGAATGACTTAAAGAGTGCCCTCAGAAGAAGACACATACCTTCCTACTACAATAGGGAGCTTATGGATAAACTCCAAAGGCTTCAACAAAAGAACATGAGTGTGGAAAAGTATAGACGAAAAATAGAGCTCTATATGATGAGGACATGAATTAAAGAAGGAGAGGAAACTACCATTTCAAGGTTTTTTAGTGGACTCAATGCTGACATTAGAGATAGAGTAGAATTGTTGCTCTACCAAGACTTAAATGACTTGGTACATATTTGCATTAAGGTTGAGCAACAACATTTGAGAAAAGGTTTGAAAGATAACCACTCAAATTCATATGTAAAGAGAGACTACAAGAGGGGGGGAAAACAAATGAAAAGAGAGGAACCCTCTAGAAAATTTGCGAAAGAAAAAGAGAAACCCAAGGAGGGATCATCATCATTCATGCGCACAAGTGAGATCAAGTGTTTTAAATGTCAAGGTAGAAGTCATATCTCATCACAATGCCCATCCAAGAGGACCATAATCCTAAGGGTGTTGATGCATATAATAGTGAAGAAGAGAAAGAGAAAAGCACAAGAGAGGATGAGAGTGAGGGAGAAGATTCCTACCCTTGTGAGGGAGATCTCCTCATGATGAGAAGAGTTCTTAAAAATCAACAAAACATGTTCTCTCATTATGGATAGTGGCTCATGTTACAATTTTTGTAGTACTAGGTTAGTGGAAAAGTTAGGTCTACAATCAAACCCCATCCAAAACCTTACAAACTTCAATGACTTAATGAAGGAGGGGATTTGAATGTGACCAACAAGTGGAGGTCAAGCTCTCTATAGGGAACTATGAGGATAAAGTTCTTTGTGGCATAATCCTTGTGGAAGCTTGTCACATTCTATTATAGGAGATTTGTCCCTAACTTCTCAAGTATAGCTTCACCTCTCAATGAGTTGGTGAAAAAGGATGTGAAATTTGTGTGGGGAGAGAGACAAGAGTTGGCTTTCAAGCAACTTAAAGAGAAGCTTACCAATGCACCCATTCTAGCTCTCCCAAACTTTGCAAAGACTTTTGAGATAGAATGTGATGCTAGTGAAGTAGGAATAGGAGGAGTTTTGTTACAAGAGGGACACCACATTGCCTATTATAGTGAAAAACTCATTTGTGTCACTCTTAACTACCCTACCTATGATAAAGAGTTGTATGCTCTTTAAATTTGGGAGCACTATCTAGTCTCCAAAGAGTTTGTCATTCATAGTGACCATGAGTCACTTAAGTATTTAAGGAGTTAACACAAGTTGAACAAGAGACATGCAAAATGGATGGAATATTTGGAACAATTCCCTTATGAGATCAAATATAAGAAAGGAAAATAAAATATTGTGGCCGATGCTCTTTCTAGAAGGCACAACCTATTTTCAAAACTTGGAGCACAAATTCTAGGTTTTGTTCACATGGGAGAGATGTATGATCAAGATGATTTCTTTTCCTCCATTTTTGCTAGTCGTCAAAAGAAGGCTCAAGGGGGGTATTATGTGTCCAAGGGGTATTTGTTTAGAGAGGGTAAGTTGTGTGTGCCTCAAGGATCCCATAGGAAGCTCCTCCATCAAGGAGTCACATGAGGGAGGTTAGGAATCTATTCATTAATATGATCATTACTTAACATTCCATAAGAAAAGAAGAATATTTTCATATATAAACTTCAATTATACTTTTTTTCATATATAAACTTCAATTATAATTCATTCTTTAGTATGAACACATGGACTAAAAAAAATAAGACGAGCAAATATGTTAAGAAGTTTTGAAAAAGATCTATTATTTGTTTACCCATATTCATTAGTAAAATAGTTACTTGAAATAATTTGTATTTCAAAACGTTACGTGACACATATTGATGGCACACCCTTAGTTAAGGGTCCAATCACAAGAAGCATGGCTAAGAAAATTTAAGAAGAGTTAGCAACATCTAGTCAAGGTGAAGCTATCATGGAGCATTTTTAGACCTTGTATTAAGGGTCATGTAGTGTAGGTTTTCCTTTGAAGGCCTTGTATTAAGGGCCATGTAGTTTAGGGTTTTAAAAATAATCTTATTTAAGTAGGGAGCATCATATGCGCCTAGTTTAAGCAACTCTTTCATGTTTAATTATGTTAATCAAGCTAGCTTAGGAAGAGCATCCTACATGTGCCACATGGCAAGCTCTTTAATGGAGAGTTCTCTTATAAAGGTAGTGGCCATGTGTCATTGTCCTATTGGAGAAGCTTTTCATAAAGTAGTTATCCACATGACAACAAATGAGTGGTTTGTTTTGTGAGAGTGAAGATTGATTGTCACACGTTAAACTCTCCTCCACCAAGATAGCATTTTAGGGTTTTGGTGCATGTTAGCATTTTAGGGTTTGGACCATTTTGGAGACACCTTACTATATAAATAGAGGTGTCTCCCATGTATTTGGCACTTTGAGAATGATAATGTTATGCTGCCAAAATAATTTTTGAGCCATACTTCTTCTCTTAGTCACTTGCTAGAGCATCCCATGAGGTCCCTCTAGCACCTCTTTCTCTAGAGTTGGCCTAACCTCTTTTAGAGCTCCATAAACAACCTTCATCCCACCATTAAATCACCAAAATCGAGAGTCATTTTCTCTCAACACCAAGCTTCCGCGAATCCACCATCCACCATAGTCACAATTTCAAGCTTTGGCCCAACCTAGCTTAAGGAGGAGGCTATCACGTACGCACAAGCACCCATGCACGGACTTGTGCAATATATGAAAATAATTGTAATTGGTAATCAATTGGGACAAAATAATATTTCTATAAATTTTGTTTATGTTTAAAAGAACTAAAACTATACAAATTCAAATAAAACTCTTTTGGGATTTTATCAAACAAGTAAAAGGTAATATAGATAAGAATTGTTATGTTAAGTTATTTTTTGGGTTAAACTTCATTGAACCTAACTCTCATGCATACAATCACCCAAAATTATTTCACATATTAATGCTAAAATCAACCTACTAGTTTATTCAAACCATAATCCTTTAGTAGAATGAACTAAGTTTCCTTATTAAGTTTCAATTTCTCGAGCACTTAGTAGGCTAACTAGCATTAAAACAAAAGTTTAAGATAAATAATGAGTCAAATTTCATTCCTAGATTCAAGTTCCATTACTATTATGTTCTTGATCACAAGATATTTTTCGATGTTCAACAAATCAAATATCAAGTTATATTTGATGAATCCTCAACAAATATTAAGATAGAAAAAAAAAATACTAACATTGAATGGTAAAATAGTAAATTCACATAGGTTGTTGCAACAATTTTTTGGTTGATTGTTTTACTATGATTGATGCTCAAAGGTTATCTTTTATAGGAGCAAATAAAAAACTATCTATTATGACATTCTTACTAGGTTACAAGACGTACTTAATAAAGTAGAGTTTGGTTCTACAATTGGCAAGCGTGTAGCTTTATGTGTCTCATTACATGTAAATACATTTATGTGGAGAAATTTCTTAGTTGCTATTAGATCTAAGGGATTAATTGTTTTGAATGTTACTTCAAATGAAATTGTTCCCTTGTTAGTTCCTCAAGGAAAGACAACTCTCTTTACATTTTGCATACCATTGTTAATAAATGAGGAATAAACTTGCAACATAACTCAATGAAATCTTTGTGCTAGGCTCTTGATGGAAACCAAATTGATTACATGGATGAAACACCAATGATGAATAGATTATACTTTTAAACTTTTGACAGAAGTTTGAGAAATATTATGAGAGCTAAAAATTAAGACAATAGTATGAAAACAATTTGGTAGTAAAGTTGTTGTTTAGGGAGGGGACTATAGAAAAAAAATCTTGTTGTAAAAAAAAGATCAAGATATTATATTATGAAGTCATTAACAAACTACTATAAATTATGGAAACATTGTAAACTTGGAAACTTTTTACAGAATATGAGATTAAACGCTACCAAATGAAATGAAAGTGCAACAAATATAAAATAATTTGTTGATTGAGTTCTCAAGATTAGAAATGGACAAAAGAATTTTGTAACACTACACCTCCCTTAATTTTCTTTCTTTTCTCCTTTTCTCTCTCTTTGAAATTCCCCCTCCATTTTCATAATTTCTCTTTTCCATCCCTCATATATTTCAAAATCTAATCACACCACAACATAGTCGAGGAACTACAGAACATTTATACCCGATTAGAATTTCAAAGAAATGAGTTTTATTTGCTCTAAAAGATCCTTTGTTTTCTTTCTCCTCGTGCTTTTGTCATCACTTTTATTGGAGTCAATTGAGAAAAGTGATCGTTTCAACTTATTCTACCATATACTAGATTTTTGTCACGTTTGGATACCTTACTCTAGGTCTCTAACTGAGGGTAGTCTTATTTCTTGAGATGCAAAGCTTTAGCTTTGGGGAAAGTTATTTCAGGTAAGGGAAGTTAGTACAAGTTTATAATATTATTGGTTTAAATGTATGGTGATGATGAGAAAACTGTGATAAATGGATGAGATATTGAAATCTATTTGTGGAATGGTTATTTCTGTTGTTTTATTGAGTTGAACTACATAATTTGAGTAAATTGATCTACAATGTATATATGTATTGTCGATTAGACTATTTGATCATGCTTTGTATTAAACTAGATATATTTTGATTCAAAAAAAGAGTAAAATGTCTCAGATAAACCCAATAGGCTAATATGATACACATATATCAATTTTTGAATTATGTAATCCTGATGGGTGGGATATCAGAGTCGTTGGGCACAATAGGAAAATTTTCTTCTAGAGAGCTATCGACTTTCTTTTGTTGGGTGGGTCATTCCCACATTGGGCAAGCCAAGTAAAATTAGCTCCCAAGGATGGGGTTATTAGTGAGAAGAAAGAATCACTGAGTGAAAATATTTTGAAATCGAAAGAGTAGGGGATCTTTTTACTAGGCGAGCAAGAGTATTGCTAGAAAAAATTATGGGAATTTTATTCCCAGTACTTGCTCTCTAAGCGAGCCAAGGTCTCGTTGAACGCAATTATTCATTTTAAAAACAAAAGAGCTTTGTTTTTTGCATTTCGTTGGACAAGCCATGTTGTCACTAAGCGAGCTTATATTTTAAGGAGGCTTGCTAGGCAAGAGAATGGAGGCATTGAGCGAAATTAAATTTTTTACATGTATGATTGAGTAAAGTTAAAATGTTTTTTATCTCGTGTGCTAATTTAACTTGTTTGATATGTGATATTTGATTGTGTGAATGATGTGATTGTAGTGACTCCTAGGAAGGGAATAGTACATTGAGATGAGGTTAGGTAGTGTATTGAAAAATGATTCTGTTATGAGACTATCTTGACTTTTTTAGTATCAGATTCACATAGAGGAATATATTTAGTGGTAAGAGTCAAAGAAAGTTTCTACAATTCAGAGCTTTGGTATGAAAAGGATCGAACCTCACAAATATAAGAAATTTACCTTGGTCATGCTCGAGATGGACTTTGGGTCCTGATATATAAATTTATAGCTATAGCTCCTGAGAGGGGAGATTGAGTCATGATAAGTACAAGGTCTCTGAGTCTATTCAATACACAAGTCTTCTGAAAGTAAAGTTAGATATGTATGTTATTATTGAGTCATGAAGGTTGAGCTAAAAGAGTTGTGTTGTATGATAGACATTTGATTCTTAATGTGAATTGTTGATTTGAGATGATGGTGATGATATTATGTATAATATGTTTTAAATTTTGACTAGCTTGCCCCATGTTTTATGTGGTGTTGTGGTGTCCACCTACAATGATCGTATGTTTACAACAATGAATTGTAGAGATTTCTATTATTTGTTTTAAGATAAGTGGACAAACCATAAATACATAATATATATAAATATTTATACTTTTTACTGTCTATTGTTAATTATATAATGATGTACTTAGTGGTATCTTATCTACTAATTAGAGTCGTCAAAAATTTATATCGAAAATGGTGACAATTAGAGATATCAACGAGGCGGATAGGGAATAGGTAGTAGTTCTCTCGTACCCTACTCGCTGGATAAATATCTGTCTCGTACTTGTTCCAATATCTGTGTGGGTATCTGTTATGCAGGTATCTGCATTTTTTTTATATCCATGAGTACTTGCGGGTATTTAAAAAAAGTTTAACAACATATTTTAACCATGAATTAAAATGAAATACAATACATAATATTCATAAATTTCAAACAAAATCCAAATAACCCATTTAAATTGTGCTAAATCATAGTTTACAAATAAGCGAAGATTTTTTAAAACCAATTGATAAAAAATAACCCGTTCAAAATCAATGTGTTAATATTTTAATAATAATTTTTAATTTCTTTTAATTTAAATTAAAGTATAGTGGGTACAAATATCCATGAGTATGGATACTACAATACCTATATTCGTCCCGTTAATATGCAGATAAAAAAAAATACTCATATTCGTTGTCCTAAAGTATTCATTTAAAATATTTATTTCTATCTACTACTCGCAGGTACAATTTTTTTTCACAAATGACAATATTAAAATACCAAAAAACATCTTTTAATTCAAGACCAAACGGATCACCTCTACCCTTATTGGTTGAGTTTGTGTACCTTGATATTTTGTATAATATGGTGTCTCCATTTTTTTTGTATTGAGCAATACTTTGTCCTACGACCACTCACTCTCAGTACCTATATTTATATGTATTTAAAGATTTTAAAATAAATTTTTATGTTCCAATATATTACAAAGATTTTTAACTCGTTTAATCGCGTTTGATAATTTAGTTTGGTTAACCCGTGCAACAGTCGGGTGAAGATATATTTGGATTTAATATGATACTGGATATTATTATGTAATTCATAGTTTTAGTACACAATTGGAATTGCTTTGTTATTATCTTGGTACATTAAACTTACGTGATATAAAACGGGGTAAGGTTATAGATAGGCTCACAAATATTTCTCAATCTTCAGAGATTGTTTTAGTTTTTTTTTTCTTGTTTGGCAACTCAATATTTTTCTTATAATTGTGTTTATTATAATTTTTCCAAATAGAAAATAAACATGAAAAGTTATTCAGACAAATTATTATCAATAAAATTGATCAGGTGTAAAATTAATAAAAATATAATATATCATAAGTACATGATATTTATATAATTTAGTTTATCTTTAGGACTAATCAATTATTTATAATTATGTTATTTTTTATTTTGTGATGAATTCAATGACTTTAGATTGAATTTCTCATTTTGCATCACTTAGTAATTGAAGTTGGGAATAACGATAGCAGCCTCGAACCAAAATCCACCTGTTAATGATATTTTCATGTTAAAACAAAAAAAGTAAACATGAAAATAACGAGCAAAATAATAAATAAAAGTATTGACAAACAACAAATTGAAGTAAGTCTTTATGATAAAAGATAGTCGAATTGTTAAACTTCATTTTTAACTATTTATTAACAAATTTGTTAATAATAATTTATTTTAAAAAATTGAGTGTAACATATACAAATAGGTACAGAAGTCATCCAATATCAATCGTTTAAAATTGATGTTTTATTTCATCTCTCCTTTTTAATTTAACTATGAGATTGGAATAAAATGTATTACAAATTATGTGGATGTGTAATTCATATTATATTCATTCGTTGCATGATTTGTATTATGTATATTATAAATAATCAATTTGGTTCATCTATAACTACATTCATTTAATCGATTCATTAAAAAAAAAAAAAAAAAAATAATTTGGTCAAGTCTATACATTTGATTTTTATGGTTGGTTAATAAGTTATCCCCAATGTTTCAAAATTCAATGGATCTTTTGGCCGATACTTAATCAAAACCAATTCTACAAATTTTATAGTTAAATATATCTTTTTTATTTTAATTTTAAAATTTTAAAAAGTATGTTTTTAAATTTGATTTAGAAAAATAAAATAATTAAATTTTAAGGTACAATCTAATATTATACAAAAGAAAACAAATAGGAAAATTTTGTTTCTAAAAAAAAAACATCACTACTTTCAAAATTAAGTTGAATTTGGAATAAAATAAAGGTTAATGAAGACAATATGAAGAAAACAAGACTACGAAATTGCATGGATAATAGATGAATTATAAAACTTATCTTTATAAGTTAAAATTATGATATATATATATATATATATATATATATAAGTTAAAAAGTAAAGAGCTAGAAAAATCCTTTTAGAAAGTAATTTTAATTTTTTTTAAAAAATCATTTTTATTGCTATCTCCAAGAAATCATTATTGAGAAGTTTTTCTAGATGCCCTACATAACAGCATGTGAGGCAAATCACCTTAATCAGTTTGATCCATTTTGCAGTGGTTCCAATTCAGCATCTTGGATTGCTACAAGCTTGGCTTTTCCACCATATACTTCTGGAAGAACCTCTTCACCAACCTCTCTTACAAACTCTCTTGTCTCATCCTCATTGGTCACAATTACAACCTGCATTCACCAACCAAAACTGAGGAGTTGAAGTCAAACAAAACTCAGATACTTATTCCCCAGTATAAACTACCATACAAAACTCAGAGACCATACATTTTAGGTACTAAAAATAGTAGGCTTGAATGTGGATTCTTCAGTCATACCAATTAATAAAAACTTTAGGAGAACCATTCCATAAAAGCTAACTCTTTGTAGGCAAAGAGAAGTTGACTTTCAAACAACAAACTTTGCTAAGATAAATTCTACCATGACTCTGATATCATATTAAAAAAGAAACTTTGAACATAACCCAATCTTACAAAATTGACTAGTAAGGTGAAGTTTGTGTTTGAGATCGCACATCAACTAAATATAAGGTGAGTTTAAAGTACATAAATGAGTACAAACCTCACTTTACAAGGCGGTATTATAAGATTATACATAAAGTCCACTTCTTAACATGGTATAAGAGTCATGAGTTTGAGCCTATCTTGGCGAGATTTGTTGTTTGTTGAGCCTATCATGCCACCCACTATCAGGACTCTATCAGACCACCCATTAATATCTAGTCCTACACTCAAGATATGTATGTCTCGACCTGAGGGGGTGTGTGGGAGATCCCATGTCAACTAAAGATAAAACAAGTTTAAAGTACATATGTGGTTGCAAACTTCACCTAACAAGCCAATTTTGTAACAATGAATTATGCTTAAAGTCCACTTTTTAACAATTTGCACTCACTTATATACTATAATTTGACCTTATCTATAGTTGATTTGGGATCTCACCGAAAAGAAACATTGTTTTCTCTATTGGAAGATGAATTGGATGGAGATTTCACACTAACCAATAATATAGATAAAATTAAGCTAAATAAATGAGGTGCAAACCGGAATCTTAGCCAGTTTAGGAAGACTGATTTTCCTTTGGTTCATAAGCAGGATTGAACTATCAGAATCACAAAATTAGAATGGAGAATGGGAGATTAGAAAAGAGGTGATGCATGTAGCCAATGAATGAGAAATGTGCACAAGCATAAAATTTCCTCTTAAGATAGTAAGTACCTTTTCTAGGGTAGCTTTCTCTAGGAAACGAGAAACTAGTTTCCAAACACTCACAAAAAACCATGGCATGTGCAAAATATAGCACTTTGCCAAACGTTCAGGGTAGTAACTCTGCAGTTCAACCAAAAACGTAAAAACAAATTAAAATATATCCTCTATTCATCTTTCCAATAAATGTTGATAAAATGCCACATTACATTGGTGCCAATTCAGATATGATATGAACAGGGATTTTGAACAAAATTTCAATAAAATCAGAGTCTGATTTTACACATTGGCATTTATGATATGTATGTAAATGTCAACGAAAAATAAAATGAAAATTACCTGTAAAAATTGAAATCCTGTGATCAAGCCACGTGCATCAATATTTTTATATGAAATGTTTTGTAGATCAATAATCCCAATCAACTTCTCATTCCCTACCTCCCTTCCTTTGAAAGCACTGAAGTTGAAAAACATCAAATATTAATTTCTTAACTTTCTATACGATAAAGAGAATAAAGAGAGAGAACACAAATGAAAATTACAATTTGACAATACAACCTTTACCGTAGTTAGGAGGTAAAAAATATGATGCATCATATATCTAACTATGTCAAGAAAAAGAAATCATGTTTCTAGATTTGAAACAGTTCACCTCTTCTCTTCTTATTTTTGTGGAGGAATTTTAAGGAATTTGGATTCTCTTCTTATGATATGGCTTCAAAATAATGCACATTGATTTTGATATTTTAAAATATATTAAAAAAAATTTAAGTAGCGACATCAGTAAATTTAGAAGAAAGAGTAAAGGACAATAGCAAAAAACTCAATAGAGAATTTGAGTTCAATTTTAACTCATAAGTACATTATTGCAGCTTCAGATGCGTTTTCTCTCTTCAACAATATTCCTTTCTTACCACATCATTTATAACTTATAAGCCTCATTACATCACTTTAGATGTTTTGAATTTTAATGCATAAAACAGATATTCATGTGTAGACGAGTGTCTCCTAAAAAAAACAGCTAGAATACTTTCAATAATGTATAGAAAATAGGTAGATTATTTGATTTAGATAACGAATATAAAAACACGAGTGTCAGTAAGATCACAGTACCTTGCAATTGTCTTGTCCAGTATATATATGACATATTCTGAATCAATGAACAAAATAGAACAATCAGCCTAACTTGAAAATTTTAAAGAAGGTAGTGAAACAATTTTATCAATCCCAATAACCAAATCAAAAGTGAATTAAGAATTACAAAATTGATATTTGTTGAGTTAAATGGAGAGAGAAAGAAATAAAATGAAAAACTACATGACAATTTTATTAAAATTAGAAAAAACTTATTATTATATTTCTTAGTTCTTCCAAAATAATCCTATAAACAAATAAAATACTAAGGGAGTAATTCTTTAACTTTGTGAATTAATTAATTGGATCTGAAAATAGGTACAAAAGGATATGTTGGAGAGAGGAACATTACAAACATATTCTTTATAAACCACTATATCTTATTAAAAAAATTTGAAACCTATATAGCTGTTGAAGTTTTCTTTAAAATCCTGTTTTTAATTTATATTTAAGTTAATTTTATTTATATTTTTTTTATGTTTGTTTCCTATAAATGCTTAGGTACAAGAGATTGTTTGACTTGGAACACAATTGGACAAGGTTCACTCAAGTCTCTTCATCAACAACTACCTCATTGTCTATAATTAATTTTCAACGAAAAAAGTTTGATGTAAACAGCTCTATATGCCACAACCTTCTTTCAATGTTTGATATAATCATTTCCCAAATTTTAGACATTTCGAGATTATAACTAGAATAATCATAAATTTAAAGTCTAGACTTTATAAAGAGTATTCTATCATGTCATAAATTTTAAACTGGAATTTAATAAAATCTTTATATTACATCCTATAGATAAACATAAAAATTTAATATTATGAATATTAAATAATACTCTCTCATAAGATTCAAAAGTTGAATTATTGAAAGATTTGACAGTGAGAGGAGAAGACTAAGAGATGGCTTTGCACGTGAAGAAGATGATAGAGGAGATAAGACATTAAAATAGCATTAATCTAAGTGGCATATCCAGAAAAGTGGATTTTGAAGGACAAATAACGTAGTTTGATTAAGAAATTAATTCTATAGTTTGAACATAAAAAGTCAAAGAACGAAAACCAAGTAAAACCAATTTGGTAACATTAATTAATGAAGTGTTTTAGAATATTGGCTACCGAGACAAATTACATGAAAATGGAATCTTTAAACTCCCTGTATTGGCATCAAACTTTCCACCTTCAGTTCTGAAAAATACATTAAAAAGTGACATGCTTCACTAAAATGTATTTTATATTTATTTCTTAAAATAAGTTTATTAGATTAATTTTTTAATATAGAAAACGAAGATAGATGATAATAAAACCCTCAAATTATTTATTGGCAAAACCAATTGACAACATGGTTATCCAAGAGCTGAAGAAGTACATTAAGCAGTGAAAAGTTGTGTAAAAAAAAAGTATATATTCTGTATCTTGTATTAAATGTTTAACATAAATTTGTTACTTTTAAACTTTCAAATAGAAAATAAAGACTAAATGATAACAAAAGCCTGACTTAACTATATTTTCATTCTCTTTAATAGGACAATGTATGTTTTAAATCTGTACAAATTGTATCCTTTTGGTCATCATATACTGCACATTTCTAAACAATTATCAAAAGGAAACAATAATCTTTTTGGTGTTTAGGAAGGTAAATTTGAGGACTTATCAGTATTAGGATAAACCAGGATACTCAATATAGGTCTTACAAAATTATCTACCAGTAAGATTTCTATCAACTAGATCAATCAAAGTTGAAACAGAACATGATTTTTGTGTTTAAGATAATGAGCAAATACATCTATCTATATTTATCAGACTAAAAGCATGATTAATCCCAAAATCTCTTTTCATAGAAAGTTTAGAGCTGGAATTGAATAGAGTTTAAAGAAGGGAAGGGAATTACTCTTGAATTGAATCTGATCCTTGGAAGGAAAATGTCTGTTGGTTTGAACAATCATGAGAGGAAATTTATCTCCAGACAAACCCTGCAAGAAGATTTTCCTTGCTTCCAGTTCATCTGGAATTTCAGATTCTGAAATGAATCCATTAGGAACCATAGCACTCCTCCACTTTTGCCACTGCACAAACATTTTTGCAGCTTTTTCCACTTCCATTGATCGAGCAATCAAAAACCTAATCAGTGTGTGGTCTCCATACCCCTACAAAATGTATATAATACTCGGAATCAGAGAGAAGAGTTTGAAATTGCAATTAAAAGGAAAGTGAAAATAATAAAAAAAAAAGAAAGAAAATCTCTGTTTTAGAAGACTTCATGCAAGAACATTTGTTAAAAAAAGATTGTAGTGTATTAAAGAATTCTTCTTGACTCTCAAAAATTCCCAAGTACAAGAAATAACAATGATTTTAGTACTTTTTTTTTTATTAAGAATTTTGTTTCCTACTTTAATATTCTTAGTTCCACAAACAAGAAGGAAATTGACATCCTATAAATTAAATTCAAGGACTAAAAATAAGAGCTAACACCAATTTCAACCAAAAAATTAAGTTAAAAACATAAACAGCATCAACAACAATAATAGAACTAGGAACACAGAGTGAGTAGGTTCCATAAGAAATGACAGATTGAGCTCACCTCTGCAGAAGAACCAAGCTTCTCAACGGATTTTCTCATCTCGGTAAGTGCAAAATTTCTCTGTTGATCCATTCGGGCGAAGAAAAAGTGATGGAGTTGGAACAAACTGAGAGCAGGTACCAGAGAGGAGAAGAAAGGTAAGATCTTGGAAGTGACCAACAAGATTTTCAGAGTGCCATGAACATATATAGAGAAACAAGACTCGAAGAAAGGAGAGTCAATTCTGTTGAAAGAAAAAAAAAAAAAAAAAAAAATATATATATTTGTATATATATATATGTATATATTTATTTATTTATTTATTTCAGAGAGAGGAAGGTTGGTTGCGTGGGACACGTCTCCTTGATTTTGGTTCTCTGGTTTGCCATCTTTGTATTTCTTTTAATTTTAACGAGAAATTGATTGAGACTCACAAAATAATCTGCATCAGAATTTAATTGGAATGGTCTAAGAAAGTTATTTAGTTGTCTTTTTGCGTATATTGTAGAATTATCACTTTTCATAATATTACTTCTAAATTTAGTATATATTTCTTGGTAATTGACATTGTTAAAAATATTTATATGGAATGATAAAACCTAAAGTATTTTTAAAATTATTATGATATAATTGTGGAATTACTATTAATTTACTTTAAATAACAAGTAATTTATACTAATATGTAGAAATCATCATATATAATATAGTGATTAAAAAAACATTAATTATTGATATTATATTTGACTAGCGTAACACAGGCGTGATATGTGTGTATGATTTTTTAAATATGCGTGATATTATATTAGTAGGTGATAATATTATAATGGTATTAAGTTAATATATATTAAAATTATATTTATTAAAAATAAAGTGAAATATATCATAACAGATAAAAGAATAATCATTGATAAATAAAGAAGAAGAGAAGAAGCAGAGATATCTGATTTTATAAAAAATTTGTAAAAGTAACGGTCAATTTTTTAAAATTTAATAAATTATTGTATTTAAAGGGTAAAATCGGTATTTTAAAAAGTGGACACAAAAAGGGTTTATATATTGTTATAGATATTTTTGAAAACTTTAACTACTCTCAAGTATTTTATTGTTCTCTCCATTGAACTAACATTACTGATCAATTAATTGGAATTTTTGGTAATCCTTAGAGTTCTCTCTATTGAACCAATGTTGCTAATTAATTAACAGGAGTTTTTGGTAATTGTTAGAACAACAAAACTTACCTACGATCTTTAAAACCTCTTGTATTCTTTCGGATTTGTAAAACCTCGATTATTTATGGGATTTATAAAACCCTTGTTACTTTTGGAGGTTTGTAAAACCCATGTTACTTTCAAAGGTTTGTATTTCATGTTACTTTTGGGTGTTTGTGAATCCCCTATTACTTCTGGGGGTTTATGAAACACCATCCATGAACCTCCCCGCTCATATCATCACATGTCAATCACCATCCATGAACCTACTCGCTCATGGCACAGCATCCCCCGATCCAAGTAAAGCATCATTGTCAGTTAGAAGCAACACACACAACTCATAACATGCCGCGCAAGCGCCTGGCGCATCAACCAGTACCACCTGGCGAAACAGGTTCAGGCCGCCTGGCAGTTTACGTCCCACTGCCAAGCGCTATGTTCTCGTACAGGAGCTCGCTGTCTCGCGTCCGCCTGGCGGATCTCACCTCACCGCCAGGCGCCAGCCTCTGCAGACTTCCTTTCTGGGTCTTCGTCCGCCTGGTGCACCCAGTTCAGCCGCCAGGCGCTGTGACAGTACCATACCAGTCATTGATTTTCACCTCTCTTTCAATTATCCCTCACTTCCCTAATCTCTCCCAAGGTAGCAAAATAATCCTGGTTAACCCCATTCTCATTCTGGATTCCTAGCCATCCTCTTGACTGATTGCAGTACCTATCATCTCCCATTCCAAACCCCCTATCGTACCTAAGATTCACCAATTTTCTTCCAACATTCCAACATAATTTCTCCTATTTCCTCATAAAGGCACACAGTACATTTTCTCATACCACATTACTTACTCAAATGGCTCTATCACAGTACCACACCACAAGGCATAGGATTTTTTTCCCCTTTCCTTTATTAATAGCCAATGACTCATCTCAACCCAAAGTGAAACCACTCGTACAATACCCCATAGCATTTTACGTACTTATTTCACAACAACAACAGTATACACAGTCTATCTATTAGTCTTCAATCTTTCTTTTTCTACACCACCTTAATTGTTACCTCAATTCGTTAAGACACACCATCTCATGTCCCAATTATATCCTATTAACCAAGTTATACATTTTAACCTTGAAACTTTGCATTATGATCATTACTTACTCTATCTCGAATTCCACTTCCTATTCCAACGCCCCTCGCCAGTGTTTATCGCGCCTATTCAGAACACAACACCCCAACTACCACTGCAGTCGCCGCCGCCTGGCGGTAGATAGAGTGCTGCTAGGCGGTGCATCAGTACCTGGCGCAATAGGTTTTCCTACCCCAGTATGTGATCCCTCCTAGCTTGATTTGATACCCAATTTAATCACACCAACCTCACTAATTCATATCAATTTTTCCAGACCAGAATTCAAATCAATCCAAGCACCAATTGAAATATTATACACACATGGTATTACGCAAACATCACATTCAGAATTCAAAACAATTGAAGCACCAATCAAAAATCAAGAAAAACACGTACCCTGTGACTCAATGCCTGGCGGACATTCAACCTTGCCAGGCGGTTCAAGCCAAATTTAAGAACAACACTGCCCTCTGATGCGTCGCCTGGCGGCAGGGGTTGGGCCGCCAGGCAGTTTCTGGAGAAAAACCCAGAAACTCCCAAAACAGTGCAGAATTAACGTACCCAATTATTGCAATCACGCAATATGATCATACCATCCATCAAAATAGTACTTATAAACGAAAACACACAGAAACAACTCCCCTTACCTGGATTCCTTGCTAAATTCGGATTGGTATGCTTATCCCTTAACCAAAAACCTTCCTAGCCTGTGCCTTCCACTCCAACCCTTAGGTTACCTCTCCATTGGCTGCTAGGTTTCTAACCCTTTCACATTCATGCAAAAGGAAAATTTGGCAAAAAGAAATTATTTAGTTCTCAACAAGGTTTGAACCCACACTCATGCACATACCAAACCAAGGCTAAACCATTCAACCAATCCAAATTTCATGATAACTCCTATCATTCTAGGAATTTATCATCACACCACACATTCAATATATAATTACACAAAAACGCATAATTTAAATAACATCCAAGTGGCACACATAGGACTTGAACCTAAGTCCTCACACACAATAAAGTACTATCAACCACTTGAGCTAGTACTTTTCCACGTCATAGTTCCTCACATTAATTGCTTTAAATGTTCCTATTACCCGTCCTAATTAAATAACTATTTAATTTTCCCGGGTCTTACACCTATCATATAAAAAATAATGATAATTAATAATATTCCAAATAACAATATAAAATACATATTAATTTAATCAAAATTTAAATATTATCAGTGAAGCAAAAAATATAGTAAAATCATGAGGCAATTCTTCTTGATAATTTTGTGCAAAAAAAGTTCATCATTGCCTATATTTTATTGACTTCGGATATCAATGTATATACCTATCTTAAAACACAAAATTATTCAAAATAGTCTAAATAACTCTTTTTGTTTTGGAACTCACTTTTTTGTTAAAAACAAATCTGTCTAATAGCTCAACCAAGAAAGGGATCAGAATTGATTAATGAGTCTTTCACTTGGTTAAGTGGAATCTTGAAAGAATCTTTAAGTCTTATAACCCAATTAATCAATTTCGCAGTTCTGTGTTAATGGACTGTTTAATGCAATTAAGAAAGATTGTAAGAGAAGAGATAAATCAAGACACAACAGTTTATACTGGTTCGATTCAAGATGAATCTACGTCCAGTCTTCTCCTAAGTAAACCCACTTAGGAGGATTCCACTAATACAATTAGGATCCAAGAATTACAAGAACATCTATATAATTCTAGAACCTAAAAACCAAAGAACTTGATATACCAATCAAGAACTCCCCCTAGGAGCAATGCATCAACGCAATTGCACCTAGGCCTACACTTCACACAATGAAGCAACTGTAATCAGAAATACAATAAAAAAGAATCAAGAAACGAATACACCTATTGTTGTGCAGATTTGTCAATTTCCTCCTGGATTCAAGCTAGACCCATCAAGGTAGAATCAACCATCAATCTCCTTGAATCTTCACTTGAATGATCTTCAAGAATGCTTAAGAACTTTGTGAATCTCAGAGGGCTGTTTCTCAGAATGTTTTTCAGTGATTTGTAATTTTTTCTAGACGAAAATAGCTTTTATACAGAGTTCTCTGCTGTCATTAATGGATTAGGAATTTACCTAATTGATTATCATGAGTGTATTTTCACTGCCTCAGTGCAGTACTCACAGTTAATCCATTAGTTAAACAACTAATCAATTCATGATTGCACAAGCAAGAGTGTGATGGTTAATTACAACTTAATGCAGGCTTGATTTACATATGATAATTTCATACAAACAGCCTAATGCACAACCTAACTAAAACAGGACTAATTCTAAACCGGTAATGCACATGAAGTGTAGCCTTGGACATCATCAAAACCATCTTCATTTGAGTTGAAGTAGCTCCCCCTTTCAACATTTTTAATTGTATATACAAAGACAAAATTTCTCTAACACATATTATATGCATCTATAAGCAACACAACATCATCGTTCTCAGAGAATCACAAAGTCAAGTGGAACATTAGTAATAACAAATTGAAAATCATTCTCATAACTTAAATTCAGCAAGTTGGACTAGATTTTTTATCATTAAACTCCCTCTTTATCGAAACAGCAAAATGACCTACATGATGATGAGAAAGATACATAATTCATTTAGAAACATATGATCAAAACTAAAAAAAATGATTAACCTTATTTTGTAATTATGCATAAGTAAGGAAAACTTGAAGATGGTCTATACGAAAGAGTATTGAAGTCAAACACTTTAGATGTGCAAGGAACCAAACCTAAACTCCTAACATGTTCACAAAGTTCTCGACTTTTGAAAGCATAAGTTATTTTAAAAATTAAACTGTTTTTTAAATTATTATGATATAATTGTAAAATTGTTATAATTTACTTTAATTAACGACTAATTTATACTAATATATTAGTGTGTGGAAATCATAATATACAACACAATCACATGTTAATTAAATAACGTGGTTATATTTGATGTTTTCGAGATTTTAACTCATGCTAATAGAACCAACTTCGCTAACAGATTAACTTACCTCCAGTTTCTAAAATCTCTAATATTTCCCTAGGATTTGTAAAGCATCGGTTACTTTTGTTTACTTATGGGGGTTTGTGAAACCTATATTACTTCTAGGGTTTTGTAAGACCTATGCTACTTTGGGGGTTTTGAAACCCCTATTATTTCTAAGGGTTTGTAAAAATCTAGGAGTGACAAAATGGGTCCATTTTGACCTAGTCCACCCTTGATCCACCAAAAACAAATGGGACCCAAAAACAAATGGGACCCAACTGACTAGTCACCAAAAATAGGAAAAAAAATTGCAACCCATTATACTATAGGATGAGTTGTCGAGCCATTTTTTTTTTAAATTTATTTATATGTACACTTATAAATAAATATTATAAACATATTTAATCATATAAATATTTTATAAGATTTTAATTGATTAATTAATATTTTTAATTGAAAAATTAAAATAATTATTACATTTACATGTTAAATTATTCTATTATAAATAATAAATGTAACTTAATTTGTAACTGTTAATGATTTAATTTACCATAAATTTATTTCTAACTCGGCCCACCTCATTCTGATGAGCTAGCCCACAAGGCCAATCCATTTTGCCACCCTAAGTAAAACCCTGTTATTTTGGGGGGTTTGTAAAACTTCTATTACTTTTTGGGGTTTATGAAACACCATACATAAAATAACATGAAGTATGGTGGGAAATTATAGACTTTATTAGGATTGAACTTACAATAATTTTCCTTGCTTCATCATTCACAAATACTCCATTAGCATGTTTATGTGCAGCTATCCATACCTCTCCTCTACAAACCTTGTGGCCATAGTTTTTTTTCCTATAAAATTGAAGAAAAAGTATATGACACATAAAGTGAGAAATTAAAACATAAATTTCACAAGATGTGTAGTATTGTCATCGTTTCATCCCATTTCCTTGCAATGCTCTAAGATCCACTTGTGTGATCAATGGTTTGTTTTTCATTGTTCTATTTATTTTTTAGGGCATGCTCCTAATCACGAACATGTAAAAATTAATAATTTTGAATAGTGTGGATAAAAATTAAGCAAAGATTTTGGGAGTTAGATGATAAATTGATTATTCAACATTTTCATCATGTTCATATTCGTACTTTGACATACACGATGTATTCTTCAAATTTTAGCACATTCAAAAATAAATAATACTTATTTTTTTAAGTCATACAAAAATTTGGAACGTTCATACCAAAGTTCAGAAGGAAAGTAATCAATATACATAAATGCAAGTTTTTTTTATGCGGAGAACCGGTCGATGCAGGTTGTTGGCTTTTGTGGGTCGAACTTCTATAGGTCAATGAGTTCAATATCTTGACTCGTCCCTCAATTTTTTGAGAGGCCTACGGGTCGACCCACTGACCAAGCCCATATTACCATCCGTATAAATACAAACTTTATGTGTATAGAAAATACATTGTATCTCGTAAACATTGTTTATGTATAGAACTTCTAGTGAATAATAAAGTATTTATTTCAATCTCGTTATTATGTTTTTTGTTACTATTGCAAACCCAACAATATCATGTACAACAAATTTTAGAAATATAAGATACATAATTTCACCAGAGTATTTGAGCGACTTTATCATCACTTTATCCTTCCCTTATTACCTCCTCAAATATGAATTCTGATTACATTATCTATATGTTTAATTATGCCTTTGGTCCCCATTTTGGAGTCAAAATCTCAAAATGATACCCAAATTTTTAAAAGTCTCAAATTGGTCCCCTTTTTTGTTAAAACGTCTCACATTTGCCCTTTCCATTAAGTCAAGGTTGATGCCATTAGAGGGAGTGTCACGTGTCAGTTCCTCGATTTTTTGAATTTTTTATTTTTGATTTTTGATTTTTTTTTTTTGAATTTTTTTAAAAAATCAAAAAATTGCCACGTGTCAAGCTGTCATCGTGCCATGTGGCAGTAACAAAGTGATGTGACAGTGACAGTGACACGTGTCAGTATTACACCACGTGTCATTTCCTTAGTCTCAATTTGGTCCCTTTATTTTAATTTGTCTCAATTTAGTCCCATTTTTTGTAAAAATTAGCAATTTTGTCCCTCTCCAAATTGAAGTCAAATTTAATTTCTATATAAATGTACACAAATATTTCCATCAAAATTGATATTTCAAGTAAATATTTTTAACCAAATTAAGTTCATTTAATTAATATTTTACATTGAACTTTATTTAAAATGGTTT
>Ga0214545_1004563_pt1 | contig 25790 bp, 18 predicted proteins | sample CNSS4metaG_FD_160064 | JGI IMG/M metagenome (GOLD analysis project Ga0214545, IMG submission 160064) | Root nodule microbial communities from cowpea collected in UCLA plant growth center, Los Angeles, California, USA - CNSS4 | ecosystem: Host-associated > Plants > Roots > Nodule | place: USA... | reverse complement strand
CTGTAAGTAATATAAGCGTGGGGACAAGTTGACTTTACAATTATTGTTGGTACTTATTTGTATTGATTGGTACCAAAATGTTAAGTAATAAATAGGAAATTTTATAGAATAAGGTTCTTTTCGTACTTAAATAATTAACTAAATAAATCAATTATCAAGAAAGTACAACTTTAGCATTATAGCAATATTATAATAATATGAACATTAACTTTTTGGTATTAATAGGGGTTTTCGAGGAATTAATGGGGGGTTTTGGAACCCTAGGTATTACTGGGGGTTTTCAGAACCCCATGTATTATTGGGGGTTTTCAGAGCCCCATGCATTACTGGGGGTTTTCGGAACCCCAAGCATTAATGGGGGTTTTTGAAACCCCAGACATTAATGGGGGTTTTCAAAACCTCCGGTAAGTTACGCTACTTCCAGGGGTTGCTAAAAACCCCCGGTAATCCGTTAGCCACGCTTGCTCTTCCGGGGAAATTTCAAACCCCTGGTAAAACCATTAGTGGGGGTTAAAACCCCAGAAACGCCAAATATAACCCCCGCTAAAAATATTTATTTTTGTAGTGACGGTGCAAGAAAAGTAAAAATGTGCATGAGGAAAAACAAAAAAAGAAACAAGACAAAAAAAAATGAATAACAGCAAAAAAAAGAAAATGATGGTCCACAATCCAAGTCATCACATCATGGTAAAAGAAAAAAATTTCGATCTAAAAAATTCTCTCCTCAATGAAAAAGAAAAAGATAAAGATAAACTTTATGCATATTCTTTTCTATATCTTTGAGGTATAACATCATTTTTTTTTCGTTTATTTTCTATCACTATTTTGGCTCCTTACCTTGTTTATAGGGATGGTAAAATAGGTTAGTTCGATCCATTTTAACTTGACTCGTCAAACAGAAACGAGTCAATAATCATAACCCACCCATACAGGATGGATTAACGGATCGAACTAGACTGACCCATCAGTTTTCTTTTCTTTTCTTTTCAACTTTTTTCATTTATTTTTAATTTTTTTAATTTTTAAAATTTATTTATATATATACATATAAATTAATATTAAAAACATATTTAATCAAATAAAATATTTTTTAAACTTTTAATTGATTAGTTAATGTTTTTAATTAGATAAATTAAAATAATTATTACATTTACATGTTAAATTACTCAATAATAACTAATAATTAAAACTTAATTTGTAGACTTTAATGATTTAAATTACAATACTATTATATATTTAAAATTTAAAAAATATAATATAAAAAATTAATCTTTTCAATTATTTTTATTTTATTTTTTTAAAAATGGGTCAGTGGGTCAGGATGGGCTGGTCCCTATTTTGGCCCATCAAATTGACGGGCTAAACGAAATGAGCCAGAACGGGCTGGTAGGTTGAAATCTTCAACCCAACCAGTTCCTTTTAATATGGACTGATAGAGTGGCTCGTTGGGTTCAGCCTCTATACCACCCCTATTCGTTTGTCAACAATTATAAAAAGTTAATTCACGTGTTCACTTCTCTTCTCCTCTCTTCTTCTTCTTACCTTCGAGCTTTAAAAGTATAATATGTCTTCACTTTTAATTTATTTTGATTTTTATATATTTTTTATTTAATGCTTTCTTTCAATTTTTTTAAATCAATTGAGTTTTTATTTTGATAAATGCGACAAGTTGAAATCTCTACATGTCAAATTTGAATGACCTTGTCAAAATTATAGAAATTTCAAAATAAAAATGATCTAAAGATTGACAAAGAAAAGACTTATGCTCTATTCGTTTGAGAAGATTTAATTATAGTTGTATATTAGCAAAGATGAAAATAAGGTTGATTTCTCACGTTCACATGCAATGATTTAAGAGGGAAGTCGACGATGGAATTGCGAGATTATCATCAAAATCCATGTCGTTTATAAAAGCAGATTTATGGTTATTTTATACACTTTTACCATATTCTCCCTGATATGTTTTATTAACTTTACGTGAAATCATTTGAGGTGCAATGTAATTTCAGCTTGCTCTTCTTAGAGGTGAGTTATATAATAAAATAAAAATAATTAGCAATAACAAATAATAATATTAATAATAATTATAATTAATATTAGTAGTAGTAAATAATAATAATAATAATAATATATTAATTTTTACCATAAGGGTAAAATAGTAATCTTATATTTTAATATATTAAAACTTTTTATTTTAATATATTAATAATAATAAAAAAAAATATAATTTTAATATATTAATAATAAAAAATATATAATAATTTTAACTTTAAGGGCAAAATTGTAATATTACATTTTAATACATTAAAACTTTATTTTTTATCTATCACATCATTCAAATCACTTTCACCTTCAAATTTCTTAAAGAAAACAACACACTTCACCCTTTAATCTACTAAATTCATCATCTCACTCTCCTTCAAATTCATCTTTTAAAATGAACAAAATCTTAAACTTCAATATGTAACACTTTCAAATTCGGAGGTTAACGTTAATTTATCACAAAGATACCTACGTAATTTTTATCAAAATGAGAATTCAAATTAAATAAAAAGTAAATATAAAAAACAAAACAAAACAAAAATATAAATATAAAAACTAAATTATCAATCTAACACAAAATATCACAACAAATATATCGCAGTAATATATATATATATATATATATATATATATATATATATATATATATATATATATATATATTAAATAGTCATTTGGTTAAGTTTTTTTACTTTGGTCCTACTTTTGAAATTATTTTCAATTTGCTCTTATCTTTGGTTAATTTCATTCAATTAGATCCTTTTCCTTCATCTATCTAGATATTTAACGGTACAGTGGTCAACGTGGTTCATTTATGTGACGTGGAACACTGTTCAATGAAATGTCCGTTATTTTACTATGTTGACCTTTTAATTTTAATTAGAGAGTTTTAGAGTTTATAATTTGTGGAATTGGATTTAGGAATTCTTTGTGGATTTAGGGATTTCTTGGAATTGGAGATTTCAGAGACTGTGTATGACCCACCATCAAAGATTGTTTTTCGTTTTGTGAAGATTTGTTTGCGGAGAGTTCTATCTATTCATGGAGGTAGGATTTGTATAATTTTGTGGCTTACGTGTTAACCGGGAAGGATCGGCTTATTGTATCACCTTCTGGTTTGCTCATGGCTACTATAGCACAAGGTCGATCATCTTAATACCACCATATGACATCAAACTATTTACTTTATCAAATAAAGATAATCTTCAAGCTGCAGAAGCTGATGATTTTAACTTTATCAAATAAAGATCATCTTCAAGTTGTAGAAGCTAATGATTTTAACTTTCAACCGTCAAAGCAGAAAAGATGAAAACATAACATTGAAACAGTCGGAAACACAATTCACACTTTAATAGTTCTGAACTTCTTAAAGCTACGATTTCCCTTAGATTCATCTAAATTCTCCAGTCTTGGTAATCTCTTTGATATAAATATGGCTTCCTCTCTTCTTCCCCCTTCCCCTAAAGCAGCCAGTAGATCATTTAGACATGTCAATTCATGACATAAACCATTCTCCACCAATTCATAGCATAATTTAAATGCTTCTGAGACCTTGTTAATTTTACAAAGATTCATAATAATTGCATTACACAAATTAATATCGACATTCTGATGATTTTTCAAACTAAAAAGCAACATTTTGCATGCTTCTGATACCTTTCCTCTCTCAAAAAGAAATTGAATCACTTCTTCTACTGTAACACGATATCCATTCTTATAAACCAAATCAATAATCTCAAATGCTCTTTCTTGCTGTCCACATCTAAAGGGTAGCTTTAAACTTAGTTGACAGGTTTATATTCTGTCTAACATTTTTCTCCAGCATCATCAAAATAACACCGGTGAACTCGTAAGCCCCAGCTGTAGTTCTACCTCCAGGTAAGCATCCAAGCAACAATGTGCTTAATGCCCACACTTTTCGTACTTCAAGTTCACTCACACACTCTCATGTTAATAGCTCATTCCCATATTGGCCATTCAAAATTAAACAAATCCTAAATTACAAAATTATACAAACTCTACCTCCGCGATCAACAACAACAACTAGAACCTTCGTAAACAAATTTTCACAAAAATCCCCAAAACTCAATTCCACGAAAATCACGAAAAGCAATCTTTGATGGTGGGTATAGCTTCTGAAATCCCCAATTCAAAAAAATTCCCAAATCCACGAAAAAATCCCTAAACCCAATTCCACAAATTATAAACCCTAAAACTCTCTAATTAAAATTAAAAGACCAACCTAGTAAAATAACGGATACGTCATTAAACAGTGCTTCACATCACATAAACCAATCATACTGACTACGTTAACAACTATTTAGACGAAGTTAAGAAAAATGATCTAATTGAATAAAATTAACGAAAAATATGATAAAATTGAAAATAATTTAAAAAATAAAATTAAAGTAAAAAAATTTGACCAAAACTAGAACCAAATTACTTTTTAAATATATATATATATATATATATATATATATATATATATTTATTCACGAGAAGTCGCTCTTCCCATGGCAATAAAAAAAGTAACCGAGATCCATCTCGGTGGCTCAAGCGAAATAAAAGGGTCAATGCGATCAACCAAATTTGCTCTTTCTGAAAGTTGAAAAACCTTTTGATCCAAGTAACATACTCAGCACAATGATGACTTCACTCTCTGCATTTCTTCCCAACCCAAACCCAAATCTGAACCTTCTCCACAGCCACAACTTCACCCTCTCTTCCGTTCCTTCTTGGAAAAACAAATCCACGCCCAGTAAGAGTCCATTCTCGGTTTCTTGTTCTTCTTCCTCTCACACATACGACGTCGTCATAGTCGGGGCTGGCGTCATTGGCTTAACCATCGCTCGCCACTTTCTCCTTTCTTCCGACCTTTCTGTCGCCATTGTCGATAAGGCTGTCCCTTGTTCCGGTGCCACTGGCGCAGGTATAACCGTCACCATGTAAAGCAATAACCCTTCTTTGGAAAATACACACATACACGGATTTACTTATTTATCTACCCTGTTTGGTTCGGAGCTGGCAAGATTTTTAATGAAAGTGATTTATACTTTGATGTTTTTTATTATAAATACAATTAATAGGTAAATTGGGTATACAATATTTTATCCAAAAAAGTTATTTAAAGCTGTTTTAATTCGAAATCAGTTTTGGATCTGGAATCAATTTATCATTTTGAGACTAAACATGTGAATATTTACCTCTCACTTAATTTGGTATTTCAATGTAATTTTGGACGGTCCATTGTGAAACCAAATAGAAGTTTATATTCCTGCATGAGTCCGAACATGCATTAAGTCATTTTTTTTCATATTCTTTTTTGGTGGGGGACTAGGTGAGGCTATCTGGGATTTCGTTGCGATTTTTGATAGTCTTTTTGTGAATCCAAATATGCATTAAATACGATATTTTTTGTTTTCTTTTGTATTGCAGAACTAGAAACAATGTGCTGAGTTTTAATTAACTGTTGGGTTTGTTCCCCCTTTGATTTGAAATTTGAGCTGGTTGTTTCTAGGGCAGGGACATCTATGGATGATAAACAAAACCCCTGGAAGTGCTACATGGGATCTTGCATGGAGGAGCCATCAACTCTGGACAACACTGGCACAGAGTCTGGAAGAGCAAGGCTTGGATCCTGCGGTGGAGTTGGGTTGGAAAAAATCTGGTCTGATACCTCTGTCTATAAATTTCTGTTTGACAATTTGGAAGAGATTCATGCCAATTTAGCTTGTCCGATTTGAAGTTTCTTATATAATTTTCATATTTCAATTATGAGGCATTGGTGCTGATGTCACATTGTAGGAGTTGGATGAGCAAAACAGAGTGTCTGCTTTTGTTATAAGGTTTAATTATATTTTTACTGGTTCTGGTCTCCCGAATTTTGAAAAAAAACGAAGCTTTTCTTAGTCCTTCAAAATGGAAAATTGGGTTTAGTCCCTAATTACTAAATTTGAGAGACTAAAATGTGTTTTTTAGGATTTAGGAATTAGGAGTTAGAGTTAGGGTTTAAAGTTTAGGCTCTAGGGTTTAAACATATTTTTAGCCCCTCAAATTTATTGTTTTGGGATAAAACCATATTTTTCAATTTTGAGGGACTAAACAAAATACTTCTTTTAAATTTGGCAAACCAAAATCAGAATAGTCCTAAATTTCAGGGATTTAAAACATAATTAAACATTGTTATAATTATGAATTTCAAATCTGTATGCAGTCTTTTAATCATGTTATGTAGACTTTTCCAACAAATGAAAAACACATCTATATTTAGGATTGTCAAAAGTATTTGATGACTTGTTTTTGTTTGATAGCATGCATGTATTGGGCACTACCCTTGTGAAATATGCTGGGAACTTGTTCAAGGTCATTTCATCTTCAATCCAGAAGATTGACTGACTATAAGGCTATAGGGAGGTCTTGTACCTGGTTGCATCTTTAGTTTTTATCCTTTGGAGCCATGGTACTACATATCATAACATTTTCCCGAAAGCACTTGTTTGATTTCAGAGAGCATCATTTGAAAGAGGAACATTATGTTGTTTGTAACAAGAGAGACAGCATTCTGTATTTCATGATAATTTGCTACATCATTCTGTTTTCTATATTTGAAATGTAGACTTGCTTGTGTATTTTTGTGTTATGGATTATGAGATTGTCCTGAAGCAGTTAAGGCTGTCAGAACCATACAGTCTTCTATAAGTGTTGTACGCAGTATTATGAAGGAGGCGAAGAATTGTTATTTATAGTCATGAAAGTTTTAGGCCTCCTTTCCCCAGGTCATAACTTTGATGTGACATCTTTTGATCTGCAGGAAGCCTATTAATTGGTAGAAGTGATGCGGAGTCAGACATGTTAAAAGGGAGGGTGAAGCAACTTTGTGAGACTGGGTTGAAAGCGGAGTACCTGAGTAGTAGCGATTTGTTTAAAGAGGAACCTGATCTGTTGGTGGACCAAGACAGTGCAGCTGCATTTCTACCAGTAGACTGCCAATTGGATGCTCATCGTACTGTTGAATATATTGAAAAGGTTCTGTATTCTTGCTTCTTTTTATCTTTGTATATCTTCTATTTGCATTGCAACTCAAATAGTTATCAATGTTTTCATTTTGCATATCTCTTGCAATTGCAACTTATTGTGTGGATTACTCTTTCAAGTAAACACTTGCCACAGGCTTCTATATGACTTCAGACTTACAATTGTAAATTTATTGTTATTGTGTAGAGTAGGCTAACAGGAATTTTGCATCTGAAGGAAGATATGCAGAGTTTTATAATGACCCGGTGAAATGTTTTATCAGGTTTAGTTTTTTCCCTTTCCTTTGCCCTGACCGTGCACTTAAAACATTGGTAGGGGAACAAATTTGGTTGACTAAATGTTTTTTGTTTTTTTTTGTTCTCAGGTCAGATGTCAATGGGGAGGTTAAAGCTGTTCAGACTTTTAAGAACACACTATACAGCAAGAAAGCAGTTATAGTTGCAGCTGGTTGTTGGACTGGTGGTTTGATACAGGACTTGTTTAAAAACTGGGGAATGGAACTACATGTTCCAGTAAGGCCCAGAAAGGTGTGTTTATATACAGCTTGAAGATGTTCTAATCTTTGCTAATATAGGAATTCATTCACTGTTTTTCCAAATACTGTCATTTACCATGATGCACTTCATTACATTTTACTTTGTAATTTCAATTCAAGTTGTGACAGTTTGGAATTTTTTAGGAAAATTTTCTTTCTTGTTCTCATAGTCTCTTATGAAAAAAGTTTCTAACATAAAAAGGAGATTTATAGAACCACTTAGTGTGTGCGCTGCAATATTGTAGTTCTTCTTCAAAGGAATCCAAACTTCCTCTCTGAAAAACACTATCCATTTCTTGGTTGGAACTTCGAAGGAATTTGATTTATAGTTTTGGATTTTTTTTCTATTTCCACGTTGTTTGGAACATGGAGCTTATTACTATAGTGTTCTATAGAAGGAATAAGAAGATAAGAAACCCAATTGACCTACAAGTCAGTTAGCTTAACTTGGGAGTTACAGGGATTAGTTAGGAATTAATGGGTATAAATAGCTATGCATATCTGCAGTAACAATTTTTGGAAACTCGTTGTGAGGAGAGTACTGAGACTCTCGAATTCTATGTAATCAATATAGAATAACAATGCTCTTTTTCTCTCTCTATCTCTGTGTATTCTTGTGTGAATTCCCTTAATTCTTGGTACCAGTTGTATCAAACATCAGCTAAAACCTTATTCTAGTTGGTGAGATCTACTACATGGATCACATCACAAGACAACATTTGCTTAGTTAGACACTAGATTCAAAAATATTAACATGAGATTAATCTTAACCAACTCCTGCAATGTCTTTATAGGCCTCCCTACGCTTGTCTTCACTCACCACCAGGCCAAAAAAACATATAATACTCTTCTCAATGGTTCCTCCTTTGGCCTTCTTTGTATGTGACCCAACAACCTACATCTACCCTCTTTTAATCTTCATAAAATTTAGAATAAATTCGGTTCAGTCCTTCTAAGTTTGGCATTTGTAATTAATTAGTAACATCCTGTATATTTTGAGCATGCTTGGTTGATTACAGTGCCAATTTTATGACTTCTTGATTCCTCACCTCTAGTAGGAGGAGGTGAGGAAGGAGAAAGGGAGACAGTAATGTGGAAAATGTTGCTCGAAGGTCCTTGATATGTGCATGTCTGGAAAATTAACTATATAGCCAAGGATATTCCATGCCGTTAGTGTATATAAGAGAATGGACATGAAGTGTGTCACTCTAAATTGATATGCCACTACATAAAGGCAAGGTCAATGCTCCTAACTGATCTTCCTATGCAAAAACTTCCACCTTTTGTGATGCTTTATGAAAATAATGTGTAAAAACATGTGGGATAAGTAATTCATTTTTTTTTCTTCGTATCAATGTCAAATAAGCTAAACTTGATATAAAAGTGATATGAACTGTCTACAATATTTACATGCTAGTAAACATAGTTAATATCTTAAAGTTGGTTTTCCTTATCAAATTATCAACCGTGCATTGCATCTTGGTCGCCACAATGCTGATAAACAACACTCTTTCACATGATGATGACATGACAGTTAAAATTACCATGGAAATATTTATCCCCTTGCATACATATGAAAATTTGTCATGCATGCAAGAATGCAGGACCTCAAGCGAGGCACCTAGACAATGTGATAAGTCAGTGAGCAGTAACGACAAGTGTGTGTGCAACTGCTTGATGATCATGCACATCCATAATGTTGGATTGGAACAATGCAAGAACACCTGTAGAGACTATCAGGATGCATTAAACAAGTACATTCAGTGTCACCACTTTGCTTAGGAAGTGAGTTGGATTTATTGTGAAACTTTTCTCAAGCATACGTATAAACATGCATAAATAAATAGAAAACGATATAATCTTGGTGTACGTCATTTTATGTCTATAATGGTAAAGCATGACTATTATAGATAGACAATTTATATCATGTTATGTCCTAAGTTTTGTGAGTCATATTTTATGATTTTTGCATGAAACTCCTTGAGAAACCTTGTGACCAAAGGCTCCACAAGGCTAACTTTATTTTCCATCTATTAACCAGTTACGTTACATAACAGATGCGACCTTACTGTGGGCTCTTATTTGGAAATTCCTCTCACACATATATACATCACCTCATTCCCATTTCTGCATTCTTGGACATGCAGACAAACACATCCAAACTATTCAGAATTCTGTTTGACCTATACATATCACGGGGGTGTTTGACAATTTCTAGAACTAGTCTATAATATGGCATCCGATCAAATACACAAATGTCTCCTAAAACAAACTAGTTTTAAATTGAGCAGTTGTTTGGTTTAAAACTAATTCTAATATTAAGTTGATTTTGAAATGGTGCATTGTCATATATTGTGATTATCTAAATTTGAAAATGATAGATACTAGAATTATAATAAATTTCAGAAACTCTCCATTATTGTAACTAACTTTTACTAAAAAAGGATTTTTGTGCTTCTCCAGTCTGTCTTTTATATGTTGTGTTCAGATTTTAGTCCAAGGGATAGTCCAACATTCTTTGAAATGAACTGTTGCATCATTCTTCTTGGTGACAAGACTGTTTGGCGTGTCTTGTATCTCTTCCATTTTTGGATAGTTTGCTTACTATTGGACTGGGCTTCTGTTGGGTCCTATTTTTGTGTGATTGTAATTTTTTCTTCAAAGCTAAGTGTGTTTTTAATATGAACTAGTCATGCAATATGTTTCTATTACTCTTTCTTTTTGTCTACTTGATGAATTTTCCTTCCATGATTTTCTTCTTCATACGGGATCATCCTGTTTAGTAAGGAACAATAAAGCTAGTTATTTATTGTTGACGACATGCTCATGCAAACATAACAAAGTCGTATCTTTAGTATATTCCTTTCAAATGCATCAAATTATTTCTGATGATCAGTTTATTTTATTGATTCCTACATTATTTTCCAATGTTTTTCTATTTGGTTTGAAGGGTCACCTACTTGTGCTTCAAAATTTCAATTTCCTTGCATTGAATCATGGCGTGATGGAGGCAGATTATCTCAACCACCCAACAATTTCTGGTTTAGAATCGTCAGATTGTGAAAAGGACTTATCTGTTTCAATGGTAGCAAGTTTTGATACAGCGGGGAATCTTCTTCTTGGTAAATTTTTTTGTGTACCGTGTAAATAATATTTGTGCAATGGAGAAGCTCATATTAATAATCTATACGTCGGATGACTGCTTATGTTGCTTTTAAGTTTTGACTACTATTTATTTTGAATAATCTTGTCTTTGAAATGATTTGCTATAAGATAGGAGCTCTTAAATTTTAGGTTTAGGCTTTATTTTAGCTCTACTTTATAAAAGTGGTTTGTAGGATATATATATATATATATATATATATATATATATATATATATATATATATATATATATATATATATAAATTTTAACCATATTACTAGTTGTTGTACACTAAACTACTAGTACTTAACGTTACAATTAAGGTAACCCCAAAGAGGTCACATATGTAGGTGGAGTAAGTGTGGCCATAATTAAGATAGCTGTACAACATGAACTCTAAACAATCTACTAAAACTGGATAATCCAATCCATGATGAGTTACTCTAAAAACAAAGCCCAATACTATGGCCATCAATTAGTTCAATACCATAATTACAACCGTTGACCATAATTAATATGTTGATGATTTAAGAGTAATTTATAATTATTGATTAATGTTAATCCACAAAATTAAATAATTAATCTAACAGCTCATGATCTCTTGGCTGAACAGTTGTTCTATTTCCTTCATTTATAGCTTTCAGTTTTCATGAAATAGATCCAGTTTTACTGTTGATTCAATTTCTTCAATGTTTTAGAATTTTAACATTTTTTTGCTTTTTATTGTACAAAACCAAAATCTTATTCACCATGAAGGGAGTAGTCGCGAATTTGTTGGTTTCAACACCGACTTGGACGAGTCTGTTGTCAGTTACATCTGGAGACGAGTTGGAGAATTCTTTCCCAAATTGAAAGCCATTTCCCTTTCAGATCTAAATGCAAGTAGAAAAGTCAGAATAGGACTACGACCTTACAGTGAGTCACAACATCTCTTTGCCATCTTATGCAGCTATTTATAATTATTTACATTTTCAAAACCTATGTACACAACATATGTTTGACTTGCATAATGTTTACCCTTTTAGTGCCTGATGGGAAGCCCGTGATTGGGCCTGTGCCTGGCTTGTCAAATGTATACCTTGCGGCTGGACATGAAGGTTCTGGGCTTTCATTGGTGAGTTCTCACTTCTCAGATACTTATTATTTTTCCACAGTTGCTATCTGCATTCCGAATATTTCTTCCTGCATTCCTTCGGAATGACCAATCTGGAAGCAGAATGTAAAACTGCATTTCAGATTGGTGAAGAGAAAGTGGTAAGGAAGTGATTTTTTGGGTGCTGAAAACAACTGTCATATTTTTCATTAAAGAATAGCATTATAGCATTGCTTATTTACATTATTAGTACGGTACTTTGCATGCTCTCTGAAATCTGAACGAACATTTAGATAGTTTTCTGATTATGGAGAAATTTCCAGGCTTTGGGGACTGCTGAAATGATTGTTGAGATGGTGTTGGGATATGAAGGAAAAGTTGATACCACACCTTTTGCTGTGCAACAAGCTCTTGGTTAAAATTTAGACAACTCTTTAGAATTGCAATAAATTAGCTCAAATTTTATATGAACAAGGTATTCAAACTCATGATTAAATAATTTACTCATGAGTTCTTATTGTAACAGCAAGAAAAGGTCAAATAAATCTTTAAACTACTTCCCAAAATGCTGCATGGACTAGAATTTCATTCCAAATTGAAACAAGATTGTTGTTAGCTCGGCTCATTGGTATTACTAAACACTAAAAATAAAATAATAAACTGTTTTAAGGGATATAAATATATTTGTGAATTTCAAGAATTTTTTTCTTGTAAAAAGTACAAGGACGCACATAATGGAGGACCCACTAGTACTGTTTATGTATTGATAAGATTTGTAATAATCAATTGTTTGTAACGACTGTTTTTTGTGGTATTTTTTTTTTAAAAAACTAATAACAAATTGCTTTTGAAAGATCTTGAAATTTTCTAACATTGGGTTGGTGATGCACACACTTCTAAACGGTCTTGTCCATTGGATGGAGGATATTTTGGGTTGACTTTAGGGAGTTGATTATAAAGTTAATTTGTTATTAGTAATAATTATAATTATAATTATATATTATTTTTATACTTCTTTTAGTAATAATTATAATTTTATGAAATGGATAGAGTAAAAAAATGGTGATATAAGGGAAGACACCATTGTAAGAGGTGAGTTTATATCTAATTCAAATTTCCAAAATAACTTGTAATATGAAAGTTACATTATTCATATACTGAAAACTGATCTTGTTTTTGGTAAATGTGAAATTTTCATTTATATGAAATTCACTGTGATTCATACAAAAAAGGAAGAGATTAATTTTTTATTATCAAATAGTAAACTTTACAAGTAAACATTTTTCATTGAGCTGTCATTTTTTAGCTTTGGACAAATAAGTTGATCTAGTTTGTCCAATTATGTGTGTGCACATAAAAAAACGAACCTTGTGAGTACACTGAAGTCTTATAAATAAACTAAGCCCAATCTTATCGCAAGTTCTGACAAAGGATTTCCTTGACAAATTTTAACATTGAAATGTTTTCTTCTGTAAGCATTCTTCTCACATGAATGAAAATAAACCAATGAATTTTTTTTTGACTGATTTGATAAAAAAAAATTTAGTTGATGATTTTGTAAGATTGCTATTTGTCATTTTGCTTAAAATACATTTAGAATGAGTGGTGATAAACAATTTATACTTGGTTAAAACATTACTTCCGTTACGATTCGAGAGCTCAACTGGAAAATAATTACAAATTATCTGACCCCGCCTATATTTAAAAATGTAGAAAATAGATTTTCATAAAATAGAAGTGAGGATGAAATGAAATTTTAATAATATTTGTAAAAGAAATAATAATTAAATCAGTGTCACATTTGAGTAAATAATTGAAATTAAACATTCAACAGATAACAAAATAAGATGTCATAATTCAAAAAGAATAACAAAAAAATATCAACCATCGCTTCACCACTCTCTCTTCCTTTCCACCCACACAATGGTGGATTCGAGGTCCAACTCGAGCTCAAGTTGCTCGATATGCTACTTTAGTGATACACACTGCCAAACGCAACAAGGTAATGCAACCCCCACAAATATGTGAAAAGGATCTTCCTCTAAATCTTAGCAACAATCACACAAAACTTGGAAGCTTCAAACTTCTTTAAGGAATAAGTACAATATACGGTATAGACAGCTTTGGACAATAACAACAATGTAGTATATAAAGGAAAGCACACAACTAAAGAAACCATGATCTCTACAATCGCTGACAATATTGTTTGATAATTGGTCCCAAAGGAAGACCACTAGCTTGGTCAACCAACATAAGCCTAACAGATAGATTCTTCACAATAGCCCACATCCATTGTCACATTAGAAAAACGGAACAAATAAGCATAACAACGATTGCAATGCAATGAAACCCCATGAATTAAAGCTAACAATCCTAACGGTTTCTATCAGAATATCCAAAGCATTCATTGATTGCATCAGAGAGTTCAAACTACTTCCAACCTCTCCCTTTCCCCTTCCAGTTTATCTTTGCTGTTTAATATAAAAAAAAAAAATCAATACTACTTTTCTCAAAAATAGATCCCTCGTTTCAATAAACGCAAATGTTAACCATGGTTGATATTCACTCTTCTTTGATTACTATTATATTAGTCAACCACGGGTTCAGATTTTGCAACATGATGGTGGCTTAATAAAAATTTGGCAGCAGACTCTAAATTCACTTTTGTGGTGGTATTGATCCATGGTAAAAACAATAACATGAATTTAGATACATAATCTAAAAAGCAACAGAAGTTTGAGTTGATATCTTGCTTATATTCTAACAAAATTTAGCTAACCAATTAGCTTAGTAATTGGATTTCCAGGATTACAGTGTAAAATAACCTCAACACATGTAAAAATGTGTCATCAGAAATAAAAAACATGAATTGCCCCTGGATGAAGATAAACCAACCTCCAAGAAAAAAACAGAGAAACCATGTTGATTTCTTTTCTCTGTTCAAGTAATTTGTACTACTACTCTGCATGGCAGACAAGATGGAAGAACATGACAGTGATTTAAGAATCCAACGTAGTGACAGGAGGAAGAAGGTGATTTCCTGGCCTTGATGTCCATCCTTTACGACTCCTGTACTCTTCTATAGCCTGGAGTCTAAGTCTCTCTTGGGAAGCATTCTTGAATGCCTTCATTACACAAACAAAATATTTTAGGAAAATAATACTATGGCCTCATCCATTTTGGAAAGCTTAAAATTCAGCTACTTACCCTTGGAGGAACAGATAACTTTGGTGGGGCTTGCACAATATCTCCAAATTCTATTTTTTCATGTCCAGGAAAGTCCATTTCTTCTTCATGAGAACTTTTGCGCTTCTTCTTCTTTGCTTCCAAGTACCTGAAGGATTTATCATGATTGAGATAACGATGAGCTAAAGCAATGTCCTGTGTTACTCTTTTTGTGTAAAGAAATTTCACAAGTTCAACTTCAAATGCCATATTAGCTACCTCAAATATAAGAAAAAGTATTTAGTTGTGAATTTTTCACACAAATAGTTCACTGTCCCAAGTTTTTTCCGATACAGCACATTGTAAGTTTTACTTATGCAAATGACACACTTTTACTGAGCTAGTTCAGAATTCGGTCACCAGAAAACCAAATTCCGAACACGTTTTTGGTGCACCTAATCAAAAAATACGTTCAGAATTCAGTTTCTGGTAATTGAACTCTGAACTAGCTCAGTAAAAGTGTGTTATTTATGTAAATAAAACCTACATTGTGCTGTTTGAGGTAAAAAAAAAGAGACTGTGTTCTATTTGTGTGAAAAAAACATTTATTTGTTTATGCATATTGGTAAATTCTCACATAGAATGAGGATAATAAGCATTGGCATAAACAAATCTACTTCTGTTGACTTTGAATATACCTTTACATAGAATAAAACATAGACTTGTGATAAAAATGGAGGTTAAAAGAAAAAAAGAAACACATGTAACAAACTTACATTTTGTGGTTTATAAAGTAATGGTTTCAATAATTAAAAGAAAAAAAGAAACACATGTAACAAACTTACATTTTGTGGTTTATAAAGTAATGGTTTCAATAATGTCCAATATAATCTTACCATTAATGTCTCATAACTAAAAGTCATTTGTTTTCTCTATTCCGTTTTATTTTAAATTTAGAATTTAGAATGACAATGAGCATTAAGACATGAATACGGATACAGCCACAAATACATCAACGAGTGTTCCAATATTACCAACATTTCATACTCTTTTTGAATGCACCATTTGCATTTTGAAGCAAATAGCAATGTTATAAAAAACTGATAAGAAAAAGATAATTAAATCTGTAAAAAGACTTTCTGATAGAAAGCACCAAAGTGAATTTCTCTAAACTAAACTCACAAAAAAAAAGACAAATATGAAGGCTTAATCTCACTTACTTTTTCTTACGCTCCTTTCTTTTTAACTGGGAGCTTGTTTTATCCACTTCCATTTCAAACCTCAAATCTTTAACCTCCTTCCTCTTTCTTTTTTTCTTTTTCTTGTCAACTGCACCACTTTCCACAAGTTGTTCTTCACTCCTATCCATCTGTTGAAGCTCCTTCAATTGTCCATTAGTATTCCCCTCTTTCACATCTTTGGTTCGAACATCACCTTTGTCCTTTGAAATAGTCTTCTGCAAAACAAAGTCACCCAATACATAAACAACACAGAACATTATAAATAAAAATCTATTCAGAATAAATTCTTTAATGATGACAAACTGTGACAAATACTCTCACAATTGCAGTTTTATTATCTAAGCTGAAATTGTATTTTATCAAATACCTCAAAAGAACCAACATGCCTTCAGTTGCATCTAGTCCAGGACTACACTCTAGAGTATAAACAAGTTCAAAACAAGTGATAAACAATTGAAAAACGATTTTAAAAAGGTCTTTGACAAGGATTTTGAAATTTCCATGACCGCAATGAGACAAATTCAAGAGTCACTGAATTTTTAAAACCGCAATTTCCCACATCAACAATTGCAATGAAATCACAACCAGCACCGCAATTTAAAACCTTTAATGAAAGTGTAAAGCAAATACTGAACATGTAATGTGCACATTCACCCAATTCAAGAGTCACTGAATCATAAACCATTACAGTGAGGGAGACAACAAACATATCATGTGCCCACATTCAATTACATTAAGCAAACAAGCAACTTCAGATAATAAAAAATATCACATTCTTACAGCAACCCAAGTCTCCTTTTGCCATTTATAAAAGTCTAAGACAAGCAAATATACAATTAAATAACGAGCAAGAAACTGAAAAAACAAAAGGTGATTAAAGGTTACATTTTGGACATGCCCCTCATCGTTATTCTGGTTCTTCGACGACCCATTAGCCCCTGAAAATATGGGAGACGAATGAGATACAGAAAAGAAGAGATTGAAGGCGAGGGAGAAAGAGAAGGACCATTTGGGCGTTGAGAGAAAGACATGATTTGCCGGAGTTTGGAAGGTAAAGCATCGAGCTGAGAAGGTTTGGGTGGCGGAGGGAGGCCGTTGTAGCCACCATGAGCAATCCTGTAGTTCTTCTCTCTCCTTCTCTTTCCTTTCGCTCCCATCTCTCCTATGCTCTAAAACCCTAAATAAACATTATGAATGTGAGATACATAGAAGCTTATAATGTGACCAACAAACAAACAAACATACGCAACTCCAAATTATGTTATCTAATCCAAGTGATAGAACATCGAAATGTCTGCAAAAGTTAGCAACATACCCAGAGCAGCAGATAGAATAATCTTATATTTTGAACAAAACAGATGAGGCCGAAGCTGGAACAAACAGAGAGAGTCGCTGCCGTGGTGGACCAAAGCCGTCGTGGGTTTCCGCCGCCGTATGGGTTAGCTTTATCGATGCTGCGAAGTCACGGAATGACGTCAAATCCCAACCAAGAACACAACGAGAACGATTAGGGCAAAAAGGGGGAAAATTCCCAAACTGTGAGCGAACCTGGGTCGTCGTCGTCAGTGGCTCGCCGCCGGCGCCATGGGTTTCGTCTTCGTGGGTGACCACCGGTGGTCGCCACTCGGTTCTTCCCCCTGGATTCACTTGCTTCTTCTCTGGAGCTCTGTAGAATGGGTTGCGTGCTATGTGTGAGAGAAAGAAGGAACTAGTTCCATTTCAGAATCTATACGGGCCAAACCGTTTTAAAACTATTAAATGGGTTAGGGCCAGCCATGCACAATCCGTCCTGTGACCCAATGGTTGACGGTTCAATGTCTTAATCCAACTCATTGACGGGTCGTGTGAAAGTTTTCGATAATTTATATGTATTTTTTAAATGGAAAATGATACTTTGATTTCATATCATGACCCCTTATTTGACTCCATGAGGTGATATGTACAGGTGAATTTTATTTTTCAAATTAATATTAATTTTATAAAAAACATTTTACATTCAGACGTGGCTTTTAGTGGAGGAGTTGAACAGTTTCTCTTTTTTCCCGTGCACTCACTCGAAGAGAAACTTCTCACTCCATTCTCTCCGCATAGTCGTCGTTTGTCTTCTCACCGACAAGGAGTGGTTCTAGATGGCGAAGGGTTTTTTAGTCGAAAATTTGAACATTTTTTCCTTTCTTCCCCGCACTCAGTGGTAGTTTCTCTTCTCACCCCCTTCTGTCGTCGCAGTCGTAATTTCTCTTGTCACCAGCAACAACAACGGTTTTTGGAATGGTTCGTCTGGCGAAGGAAGATAGCAGAAGACGTTGAACGCAGAAGATAGCACAGTGTGGCGGAATCTCTGCGGCGGCTAAACCTTGAAAGGCTTAGGGTTTGCGGACGACAGGGTTTGTTGACGATGGGGTTTGTTCACGACGGGGTTTTATTGACAACGGGCGTTTGCTGTGAAAGGGAGTTGTGACGAAGTGTCTCCTCCATTGTTCAACCATTGTTTTCAAAGGTTGCAGTTCTACGAAGGACGGGGTTTGTAAGAGATTGGAGGTATGACAATTTTTTTTCTATTTGTTGTCTTAAGGTTTGTTTTAGTGTTTAACAAACCCAAAATTTTGATTCTTTGCATTTGAAGTAGATGATTGTTCATTGTTGGGTTTACTTTGGATGTGAAATTAGTCGAAGTTGAAGTAGAAGTAGCTTTCTAATCAACCAAGTACTAGTTTTCTGAATAAGTTGATTAAATCTGTCTTATTTTTTGTGTGATGACCTGTGTGCAAATAAGTGATGACCTGTGCTGCATTTTTTGCAATAATATGGTTTGACTAATTTTTTGAACTCATACTATAGCAGTCAATACGTGTTTTTGTGGTGATTCACTTTGGTTAATACGTGTTGATTTGTAATAATTTCTTTCATGTGGTTTCATACCCAAGTGGGTTAAACATGTCTGATTTGTTGGTGATGACTTGTGTGCACCCAAGTGATGCCCTATGCTGCATTTTTTGCAATCATGTGGTATCAATCAATTTTTTGAACTTCCATATTATACTAGTCAATAATTGATCATGGGGTGATTCACTTTGGATAATCTGAGTTCATTTGTAATTATCTCTTTGATGTGGTTTCATAGCCAAGTTGATTACACTTGTATGTATGGGTGATGACTTGTTTGCTCACAAGTGATGATCTATGTTGAATTTTTTGGAAGCATGTGATATGACTCAATACTTGTTTATGGGATGATTAGCTTTGGGTAAACTGTGTTGATTTGTAATAATGTCTATCATGTGGTTTCATACTCAGGTTGATTAAACTTGTCTAACTTTTTGGTGAAGACTTGTGTCCACACAAGTGATGACCTCTGTTGCATTTTTGCAAGCATGTTATCAATAAATTTTTTTTATCTTTCTTGTTATACTAGTCAATACTTGTTTATAAGGTGATTTACTTTGGTGCATCTGATCAAGTTTCAGTTATGTGTGCTCATTTGTAGATATGTGTTTGATGAATTTCAATGAACTTGGTATGTTATTTAGGAATTTTAAGTAAGATGTCTAGTAAACGTCAATGCAAATGTAGTCCGGAAGCAGGCAATAAAAGGAAGAAGACGAAAGTGGTGAAAAATGCTGATTAGGTATATTTGGAATCATTAAGTGATTTAATTTTTTTATTATTTATAATAAATAATTTTTCATGGTGCTATAGGTGCGAATTGTATAGGTGCGAAAGCAAGTACATTGTTGAAGTAAACAATGTACTAAAAGACACCCACCGTAAGTGGATTCAGGCAACACCATTTAGATGGTGTTTGGAGGTGGACAACGCATTGGAAATAAATTGTCCTTTGTTGAGGGAAGTTTTGTGTAGATGGGTTCCACAAGGGGAATACATTCGTGTAGGTCAGCATTTGGTGGGGTTATCGATTTATGATGTTTGTATATGCCTAAGTCTTAGTATGGTTGGTAAATGTGTTGAATTTGATGTTGATGTAAGTAGGGTAGTAGGTTCACTGTCTATTTGAGAAGAAACCAATCACCTTGCGAGACATAATTAACAAGATTAAGAACTTAGTGGTTAGTGATGATGATGTAGACAATGCTTGTAGGTTGTACTTGTTACTTTGTTTTACTGTCTTTTATTTTCCTAGGACCTCTAGGACAGTAAGCAATATGCCTTTCAAAGTCTTAGACAACCTGGACAACTTAAGCGACTATAACTGGGCAGAGTCAGTTCATAGTTTTTTTATCTCTGCTCTCAATTGTGGATGTAAGGTTGTACGAGAAAAGATAAATACTCGTAGCCTTAACTTAGCCGGATCTGTTGTAATTGTTCAGGTAATTTTTGTTTCATAAGCTTTATTTTCCTTATGCATTATTATAATTTTTTGATTTGTTTAACATTGTTATAGGTTTGGGCTGCTCGTCGTCTTGGCTTAGAAGATGTAGAGGGTGAGGTTCAATTCCCAAGATTTCTGCGGTGGCCCTCGGTGAAGATTAGGACACCTAATATTGAGTCTGCTTTTGAAAAGAATAAGGTTTTATTTGAGTTGTCTTCTTTGTATATGTTTAGTTAAATTTGGTTTTATTACGAAATGTGTTTGAAAACAATTTTTTTTTATTTGTAGATTGTGTTTGGTTGGGCCCTAAGTGCAGAGGAGAAGAACAACCCAATAGTTCAAAATGTCGTTCATATTGAGGACCAATACATTGTTAACAACCCAATAGTTCAACCCAATAGTTCAAAGTGTGCCAAGGGAAGCCTACACAATAAAGTTCTATCAGATTGTGAGTTTGGTAGTGACATTGGTGTTGACTCTGTATTTTTGTTGAAAGAAGTAATTAAACTATGAAATTATGTCTCTTTATTGTTTTTCCTCTTCATGTACAATTACTCATAAAGCTTTATGAATTTTGATTGAATAGGTTGCTATATTCAGACCTTTTGGGTACCTCAACATCACACTTAGGAACATTGTCAAGGCAAATAACTAATCTTGAAACAAATATATGTTTTCTTTATTTCATACAATTTCTTCAAGTCACACAATATAATAATTTATGACATTAATAGGTTTTCAAGTATGACATAACTCATTCAACTGAAGAAGAAATTAAAACTTTTATGCTTGTGGTGCGACTTAACTATGTTGTCAAACAAAACGTGGAAGCCAATGCCCAGACTAGTATAAATTCCAATCCGAACGCAAATGACAACACAAATATGGGACCCAATTTACAACCCAACGTGCAGCCTACTAACACTGCTAATGTGGAGGATATACTGCAGAGGATGGTTCCTCCATCCACTAATATTCCATGTTTTGAGGTTGGGGAGAGCTCCAAAGTTCAATCTTCTATTATGGATAATATATCACTTACGTAACTCATGACAGATTAATGTCTTCAATTATTAGGCTATTTATTTTTAACTTTTGTGTTTCTGTTGTTAATTTTAATTTTCATGACACTACATGTTTGGAAGGATCTACTACATGTATGATATTAAACTTATTTTATCACTTTGATATCCATGTAATTCACTATCAGTTCAACAACAAAAGTTGATGATCTTAGTCCACACCTCCTATTTGATATCCATGTAATTCACTGTCAGTTAAACTAATTATATGATTATTTATGTACGATTAACTGTTAATCACCGATAAAGATTTTGCACACCTTCAAATTTTTTAATCTATGAAAAAAGTTTTAGTATGAACCTCACTTACAGTCAATCACATAAATAGAGTAAAATATAATGTAGGATACTGCCCATGATGAAGCTGTGGGAAAATTGTGGTACAAGTGGAACATTACATACATGTCAACACTCACAATAATAAATGTTTATCAATCAAGTATTAAGTGCTGACCTACAATAAACATTTTGCACACCTTCCAAATTTGTGGTCTCTGCTAACATATATTCAACGAATAAAAACCTTACCAAAGTAGGTGTGTGATAATTGATAAAAGAGGAAAAACATCATAACTCTGATAATTTTAAATAGTGACCATTTCACTATTAAGTGTTGATCTACGCTTCACATTTTGTACACACACATAATCTAAGGTATTTGGGTAAGGGTGTCAATAACTAGTCCATACTTAATGAAATATAACACCTTAATTGTGTATATGAAACATATTGAACAACAACAAACTACGTGTGGGATAATTCATCCACAACTCCAACATGATATTCTTCTTATCTGTATTCAAATTATAGATGACTCAAGAACTATTAAGTAGTGAACTGGTCCAAAAAATTTACACATGTACAAAAAATCTGGTATGAAATTAGAGTAAACTTTTTTGAAGAACATCAATTTTGGTATGGGCTATTTAGTTCGCAAGTTGTACATCACATATTATATATTAATCATGTGTGTTATAATTGGTAAAACATTGAAGACATGATAACTCTCAGATTTTTAAATGTAGATCAATCCTATATTAAGTGTTGACCTGTGAACAACATCTTGCACATAATTACTTATTTGTGATCTGTGTGGTAACCAATATTACTAAATTTCTGACCACATACATATTAATTGTTCACCTACTATAAACTTTATTTGCACTCAATGAAAATTAGGATGAACAACATTTAGCTATAACTTCACATAAACCACTCAGAATTTCATAAATCAATCACTAAGCCAAACAAAAAAATTGTCATAAATCACTTCCACAAAGTCTAAACATAAAAAATACCAAAGTTAGCAATATAAATCCTAACTACAATAAACATAAAATTTCTAAATCAACTACTTATGGCACTTCCTCCTAGTAAATGTTGCAAAAGGAGTTCTTATTGACATACTCTTGACACGCATCCGAGGACCATCCCTTCGTCGCACATACATGTTGCTCTGTTCGGATTCTTGTGCTTCCTGATTTAGAAAATGAACTTTTTCCACATGACCCCTCTCACCAGAATCGCCAAATTCAATAAAGCCCTTGAGGTGGTTGGAATTAGGTGTTTGCGAATCACCAACACTTGGTTCACCCAACTCATAAAACTTCAGTTTGCCCTCGTGATGTTGGCGTTGGTTCTTCCTTTCAATCATCATTGCATTCAAGTCTACAAGTTCTTTTTGCAATTCCCCTAGCACACTTTCTTGATGTTCAACAGCTTTAATTAAGTCAACTATTTTAGTACCCTTATTTCGACGTCCATATACCTCCAAACCTTCTTTAACGAAGGAATTGGTCAACTCTTCTACAAAGGCAGCAACATCTGCAACAACCTGAAACAATTCACAACAACCTTCAATAATTATAGATGACACATTTAAAAAAAATTGTACAACAAAATACCCAACTTACAGTGTTATTTGTCAAACTCCTTTTAATTACATTGTCCCCTGCTTTCATTTCCATCCAATGCAAGATTCTGGGAAACTTGGTCGTGCGCTGACAATCCTTTAAATTCGAAATCAAAAAATGGTCAAAAGACCATAACTGCCACAATTGTAATGAAAATCAGTCAAAACTCATAACCAAATATTTTAAAGTGATCAAAAGAGTTTGAAATTAATTTAACATACACTACCTGTAACAAATAAACACATCTAGCTACATGGAAGTGTTTGGTACTTTGTTTCTCCTTCAAGAACAATTTAGCTTCACAAATACTGCCAACCAAATACTCATACACCACTCGACCCCAATTAAATTTCCCAATACTACCAAGGTCATCAACAATGTTGAACAAAATAGAAAAAACTGTTCCACTACGATTGGGCAATAAAAACTCAGAAATTGCTAACAAAATGTAAAGCTTACCAAAATCCTCTAAACAAAGCACTTTAATATGTTTTAAAATGTAATCATATACCATTTCGATATGAACAAGTTTGGCAGCTCCAAATAAATTCTTTGAATCACTATTTAACCCTTCCTGGTTTAAATCAACGTTCTCACCAACCACTCTCAAACCTAGACCAAGACATACATCTAAATAGGTAAATCCAACAACTATACTCATGTGAAACCCCCAACCTTTCCACCCACCTACTAATTAACGGACTCAAAAGATTCCTAGATATTTTCACAAACTCTTTCAACTCAACCATCCATCCAAATGGTCTTCCTCGAATAAATGACTTTTGTTCCTCTATTAACTTCTTATTCAAACTAGCAATCAATTTTGTCCGGCATGAATGCCTAAAACAAATCTGGAACAATAAAAATAATTTAGTTATGTCATTTTTATCATAACAAATTTCAAAATAAATTGAATTCCAAAATATATCATATCTTGCGGTCAACACTGAAATCACCTCCCTCACTAACTGCAGCCATATTCATCACCTGAATACATAACCCCAAGTAAGCACAATGTTAGCACTTAGACTTACTTCAACGTAATTCGTCTCACTTTGAACAACTACCACTCGTGCACAAAAGACTTATCACATATGCAAAAAATGCAGCAGAGGTCAGCACTTGAGTGCACACAAGTCATCACCAACAAATCAGACATGTTTAATCCACTTGGGTATGAAACCACATGAAAGAAATAATTACAAAGCAACACATATTACCCATACTTAATCACTCCATAATCAACTATTGACTGGTATGACATGAAAGATCAAAAAATTGAGTCATACCACATGCTTCCAAAAAATTCAACACAGGTCATCACTTGTGAGCGAATAGGTCATCATCAATAAATCATACAAGTGTAATCAACTTGGCTATGAAACCACATGAAAGAAATAACTACAAATTATTACCCATACTTAATCACCCCATAATTAACTATTGACTAGTATGACATGAAAGATAAAAAAATTGAGTCATACCACATGCTTCCAAAAAATTCAACACAGATCATCACTTTCTGAGCAAACAGGTCATCACCCATACATCATACAACTGTAATCAACTTGGCTATGAAACCACATCAAAGAGATAATTACAAATGAACTCAGATTATCCAAAGTGAATCACCCAATAATCAATTATTGACTAATATAATATGGAAGTTCAAAAAATTGAGTGATACTACATGATTGCAAAAAATGCAGCACAAGTCATCACTTGGGTGCACACAAGTCATCACCAACAAATCAGACATGTTTAACCCACTTGGGTATGAAACCACATGAAAGAAATTATTACAAATCAACACATATTACCCAAAGTGAATCACCTCATAATCAACTATTGACTGTTATAGTATGAGTTCAAAAAATTGAGTCAAACCACATTATTGCAAAACATGCAGCACAAGTCATCACTTGTAAGAAAACAGGTCATCACAAAAAAATAAGACAGTTTTGATCAACCTAGTCAGAAAACTAGTATTCATGCACCTATCAAAGCACCAAAATCACAGAAACGACAAAATAACCCAAACTTACCAACCACCGCCTGAATCGAACAACAGAAAACACCAAAAACCCTAACTTCACAAGGTTTGTCTTTTCCCTTTTTCTTCTTCGATTACAATGTTGTGGTTATTCACATGTACAAGATAGATGTTAAATTTGCCTTTAAAGAATGACTCAGTCGACCATGCCACCAAAAA
>Ga0214545_1004561_pt1 | contig 25793 bp, 10 predicted proteins | sample CNSS4metaG_FD_160064 | JGI IMG/M metagenome (GOLD analysis project Ga0214545, IMG submission 160064) | Root nodule microbial communities from cowpea collected in UCLA plant growth center, Los Angeles, California, USA - CNSS4 | ecosystem: Host-associated > Plants > Roots > Nodule | place: USA... | reverse complement strand
GACCGGTGTGCCGCCGAAGGGGAGCACGCAGTAGCAGTGAGGTGGGTGGAGGAAGAAACGAAAATGGGGCGCGAGGGGAAGTGCTTTGCAGAGGTAGAAGTAGAAGTAGAAGGAGAAGGAGATGAAAGGTAAATGGGTGGCAGTGTAACCTGAATTTTCTGTCCTCTCCGACATCGTATTTCCTTTCTGCAAATTCCTCTTGCTCTGTTAGTGGGAAACCAAATAGTTTCGGTGCTAAAAATTGAACAGTGGCGGTGGATCGATAACCTTGCCAGCAATGGCGACGGGGTATATGGCCTCGGTTCTTACCATAACCGAGGCCAAAGGCTCTGCAAAATTTTTAATTAAAAAAAATATTGTTGAACCTATGGCTCCGGTTCCTCTACAACCGAGGCAGAAAGGTGTTTTTACGGCCTCGGGTGATAACCGAGGCCAAAAGGCACCCCCTTTTGGCCTCACCCCAATATGCCTCGGTTCTAAAACCGAGGCAGAATGACAAAAATAACCAGGGCCAAAAGCCCTTATTACACTGGTGTAAGGGTAATATTCAGTTCTTCTGTACCCGACGCAAGCTCTAAGACATCTTACTTATGCAGGTACATTGGGATGTCACTATCTCTCTCAAATACATCAGAATCCCATGGAACTACCATCGACTTATCACTAATGATGTTAGCAAGCTAGTGTAATGCACCAAGAGGATCGTCCAAAGATATTGGAATCTTCATAGGTTCAGGACTTTCCACTTCATGCGACTATTATTACATGGAAAAAATAATTTGACTGTAACATAAATAACATGTAAACTTAAAATGTAGAGTACTATAAGGTGAGTTTGGGGATCCATACCGAAGGGTCAGAAATAGAACCAACTAAATCTTTAGGCCAGGTGAGGAAAGACTGAAATGCATGTGCCACAGTATATACCTCATCTATTGGCACAGGAACTAAAGCATCTGGTATAATAACTTCCTCTACTGTGACCTTAACCTCATCATCCGCCAGCTCCATACCATGAAGAACAGTGGTTGCCTCAAATTTTGTTCCACAAGGAACTAGTGTCTTCCCTATACCATGCAGAACATATAGTTCACATCGATGAGTGTTGTCTGCATCATCCCCTGGTACAGCTGGACACGAGCAACTCCCCTTTCTACTTCTACCTGTTGGGGGCACAAAAGGTTTTGGTTGGGGAATTAGTTGTGGAGCGTTGCCATGACCACCAAAATGTTGCTCGAACTGACGCATAACCCTTTCAGTGATTTGTTCTGTTTTCCGTTGTGTCAGTTTTTCTTCATACTCAGCACTATGTGTCCATAAAGATTGACTAGAGGAGTCACCAAAATATTGGTGAATGCCGACTCCTGATCCAACAGCACGCATACATCTGGGGTGCTCAGGTCGTCCAATTGCAGTAGCAAGAATATCATGATGACCTTCTGGAATGAAAGTACCTTGGGAGCTCTGCTCAACCAAGGAGTCCTACAATATAACAAAAGAAAATTAAGAGAAAATCGGTATAAAATGATATTAATGTTTAAGTAAAGTTAACTCTTACAATTTTTTCAGAGATTTCTCGTGCAGTTTCAGAAGTGTAGGTGCCCGATGATCGTAGGCGGGCTAACTTCCACTTTTGATGACGAGATGGTGGTGAAGGAGGCGCAAGACAATCATCTTCAGAAGGTAGGGGCCTAGATTTTTCTTTTTCCTTCAATATCTTTTCTTCAAGCTTTCTATACCCACCACGAGACAATATGTGTGGGTTTTTATTTTGTTTACTTATTACTTGGGCTTTTGTCCTCTTTTCCTGTAACATATAATTGATTTTATGAATTAGTTCAACTTGTAGACAATTTCAACAAATTTTTGAATTCAAGTAAACTAACCTTCCATCCCTCAGATGTACGAGACTCAACAAATTGACGCCAAGTGTCTTCATCAATTGTAGTGTATAGCTCACGTGGATCTTCATTCTTTTTAGATCCATAGATATACCTAGACGTCAGTTTTGTCTTAAAACCACGAAAATCTTCGGCGACTGCTGACAGACATCTATGTTTAAGTGTCGCCACATTTGGAATATCAAATGTCGTCTGCAATAAAGAAAATGAACATCAATAAGTGCTTTACCAATATAATGAAAATATAAATTAAAAAAATTACGTGACATAATTTACCATTATATCCTGCCATATCATGTTCCGTTGAACTTCAAACATATGATCGAAACTAGTAGTAAGGATGGATATTCTGTCATGTGCCAGTACTCCTAAATAGCTTCTGAAGAGGTCTCCATTACGACCTGAAGCTTGACCAGTGACAATGTCAATAATGACATGAGTCTTCTTACCTTTAGCTTTTATCAACAAGAGCTTCTACAAAAATGCCACTGCGTGTTTATATGCAGCGGGTGCGCAAGAACCGAGTCATATACTGCGATGTAAAAGCTCTAAAATGCACTGGTGACAATTTCTTTATTTTGTGGAAGGAGAAATAGGAAAGTTATCACAAATATATATGCAATTAACAAACAATTAAATTATATTAGTTATTAAGTTAGTTGAAGAGAATTTGCAAAAGGTAAAAGTAGGATACTAGATTGATTATATGATTTTCATTTCTGCACTAAAATTTTATTCTCATTTCTTTAATTTTTATTTCATTATAAAAATAAAAATCTTTCAAGGAATTTTAGTTTCTTAATATATAATATATGTTTCTTTGTTATGTTGTTGCAACAGAAGTTTGGGAACTTCCAGCTATTATTCGTTGTTGATATTCATTCACGTGTAGAACAAGGTTAGAGAACATATTGGTGATTTAGGAAAGTAGAAAATAATTAGAGTAGGAATAGGAAAAGTAGGATTGGATATTTCTAAAACTTAATTTATTTTATTTTGAGTGAAGTTTTAAAGTTATTTTTCTTATAGTTAATTTCTAAAGAGAATGGGGTACCATTTTTTATGCATAGAAAAATGTGGGAAGAGTTATCCATCCATCTGATCCAGATTGATTTTGTAATCCTAGAATATACGAAGCTTATCAATATAGTTGTTCCTTGCTTACAACTTAGTAGTCAACTTAGTAGTCTTTCAAGTTTTTTGTAATTTAATCTACATAATTCGTTAAATGCAGATTTAGAATTAATATCAAAGTTATAAATATTTTTTTTTAACTGCAACTTCTATCCTAAAACAACCACATAAGTTGCGCATGGTGCCAATCTAATGTTTCAGTAGTACTATGTGTGTGTCATATACAATAAGTTAACAAATTTGTATATGTTTGTTTTAATTACTTTTAATTCAGTTTCAGGAATGGTAGTAGTACTTTGGTTCATTTTGGGTAAGCATTACTACTTAATTTGTTGTACGTTTTGTTAACCAAACTCTTTTCTCAAAGGTATTTTTTTTAAGGTTAAACATGTTTTTAGTCCCTCAAATTTCAGTGAATTTTGGAATTAGTCCCTCTTCGAAACTTTATACCAATTCAGTCCTTCATCTTTAGAAATACGTGAATTTAGTCCTTTTTATCAATTTTTGTTAAGTTTATTTGACATTTTAAATGCATCTTATGATAATATTTGAGTTAATATTGAAACGAAAATGTGTCAAACGATGTAAACAATTCAAATACTATCATAAATGCACTTGAAACGTTAGATAAACTTAACAAAATTTGGTTAAAAAGACTAAATTCACGCATTTTTAAGGATGAAGGACTAAATTGGTATAAAGTTTCGAAGAGGGACTAATTTCAAATTTCAGTGAAACTTGAGGGACCAAAAACATATTTAACCCTCTTTTTTATATCAGGTTGTGTGAGAATCTTGGAATTGATAGAATTAGTTTGGTTTCAAGACTAATAACTTAGAATTTTATTGTTATTTAAGTTAATATTAGAATATATCTAGTGTTCTCTTTCTCCTCTGTATGGCTTAAAAGTGACAAACATTCACCTTCATTCTAGTAAATAGTAAGAATGGTAGGAACCCCAAGTGAACAAAAATTGATACTCTTGTGCAATGTTAAAGAAAATTTAATTCCATTCAATAACTACATTTCCATGAAATGTTCATGATCTTTATCTTTTCATATTTGTTTCTCTGATTTGTAAATTTGAATGTCCATACATACCATAGAATATAAGCTGTCTAATTGAATCAACATGCCAAAATATCAAAGAAGAGTATGGATAAAACTGTAAAGATATATTCAATGTATTTTGCATAATAAACACTTCTATATTGAAACTTTGTTAATGGAATTGAATGTTTCTAATTCTTCCTCATCTCTGTTTCAGATGTGGTTCATAGTTACGTGTTTCTATATGGCCAGTAACACGACTACTAGTTTATGTGTTTTATTGCTGAACTCATACCTTTCTAAAAGATGCAATTTGTGTTCCAAGAAAGCAAGTGGATGAAATTTAGCAAACTTATAGAAGTAGTGCTGCTTATTTGCTGGTTCCATCTCAAGCCAAAGAAAATATGCAATTGTTTTACGATTAGAATTAGAAAGAGCAAAGAGAAGGAGGAGAGGAATGGCCTAGCCTCTTGGTGACTTTGACACATTATGTATCAAACAATTTACATTATATATTAGAAGTGTTTTATTTAATAGTTTCAATTTTATGTATTTTATTTTATTTCTACAATTTTAATAGAATACATTTATTTTCAATAATATATTTAAAATAAAATTATCATATAAAATATGATGTCTTAAGTGTATAAGTAAAATTTAAATATTGCCTATTCATGGTATAGTACACGTGCCAACTTTATACTCTTGATTTAAACATTTATTTTTCTTTAGACTTTATTCAACACTTCAAATGTGTTGCCCAGAACATTTGACAACATTTGTATAAATGTGGCTTAAATGAATAAGCAATACAAGAAAACTATTTTGTTAAGGTGACTAAAAAAATGTTGCCTATTATCATAACTTAGGTAACAATTTTTTTATTGTTGCATAATAGACAATAGTTTTATAATTTTGTGGCCTGAACTAAAAAATCGTTGCCTGTAGTATAGGCCATAACCATCTACACAACGATTGCAAATTCGTTGTCAATTCATTGTCTAAACCTTAGGCAATAGTTTTTTAGCTTTAAGCCACAATTTTTTGACTGTTCCTTAAAGTCATTTTTGTTGTAGTGTCGCCATTTGACTTCGTTTAAGGCCCGAAACATATCCACCCGAGATAAAAAAGGGTAACCTTTCTGCCCCGATTGTAAACCTAGGCATATTCAGTCCTTACTGCCTCGGTTCTAGAAGCAACCGAGGAAGAAATTGAGACTTACCGTCTCAGTTATGGAATAAACGAGGCCTAATAGGCATTAAAAATTATTAAAAAAAATAAAATTAGGCCTAATAGGTATTTTCCGTTCCCTCGTCTCCAAACTTACTCGTAAGAGCCCCATGTCCTCATCGCACCACCACCCTCTTCTGGCTTCCAACTCTCGCACAAGCTTCCCCACACCACAAGGAAACGTCACGAGGCCCTTCTCGAAGCTTCCAGACTTATGCATTCCATGGGAGAGCTCGAGAAAAAGCTCAACAAGCTTGAACTCTATTGCCACATCTTGAAGTCTATCCTCGAAGAATGCACCAACACCAGCGTCGTCTCTTCTCCAATGCCCTTCAAACAAAGCCAAACCCTTCACCAAGACATGGGAAAAGGTGCTGAGTAAGGGAACGAGGCAATTCAGATAGAGTGAAATTATTGTGATGTTGGGTTGGAAATTATTGTAGGCCTACTTTGGTGCCACAAAGAGCATGTGGATGGTGTTCTTGCTAGCCAACTCGGAGGGTGTTGTGGTGGTCTCGCTCATGTAGAGAATGGAAGAAGAACGCTGGCATAGAGAAGAAGACAAAGTACAAATTGTTTCTGATTTGGGGTTTTTTTTAACCTAATCTTTCACCTTCGTTGAATTAAAAACCAATACATAAAATGCCTTTCTACCTTGGTTAAAATGAAAATCAGGGCATAAACCCACTTTTTGCCTCGACTCACAATAAAACCGAGGCATGTAATCCCTTTCTACCTCGGTTCAAACACAACCGAGGCCATTTAGTGCAAAAAATAATAATATTTTTGTCATTAAACCAACTTATCTACCTCAGGTTCAAATAAAACCAAAGCATATAAGAATTTTATGTCTCGTGTCCTGGACAACCGAGGTAGAACCCTTTCTTGTTCCAATTGAAAAATTAAAAATAGCGGGAAAGTTGAAAATTCTAGTAGTTATTAGGCCTTGGGTCTGTGTGAACCAAGGAAGAATATGGGTTTGTGCCTCGGGTATTATGAAGACTGAGGCATAAAAGGCATGCTTATATGCTTCATTTGCTCTACAACCGAGGCATAAAGACCGAGTTAGAAAGCCAAAAATGCACTAGTGTAATATGTCTTTCCATTGAAAAACACTACAAAGTTTACAAAAATGTTTATGGGTTCAAGCACACATGCACATTATACGAATAATGTAAAAGAATATGATAAACTCTTCAAGAATATCAAATCATGCAATCATATCCTGAAGTGAAATATGAACAAATAGTACTTACTTATGGTAACTTTAAAAGGCATGGAACTATAAGACAAAAGTTAATGGATATTTTAGAGAAAACCCAGTAAAGGTAAAATAATAAAGCTAAATCAGAAAAAGATATTATATACGACATTTAAATGAAAATAAAGAAAATCTAGGCCAAAATGCTTAATAAATTCTTTTTCTAATAGATAGCGCTTTTAAAGCATTATCTATTGGAGTGGTATCTATTAATAGAAAGCGTTTGTAAAAAAATGTTAATCTAATGACTTCTTATAGATAGTGCTTGGCATAACAAGCATTTTTTATGTATTTTCACACTTTCCACAGAAAGTGCTCTCTATTAGTGCTTTTTTAGACAACACTTGGAGACATAAACGATGTCTATGTATTCTTCAAAAAAACTTCAATAGATTGAGTTTTCTCAAGAAAGCGCCATGTATTGGTTTGATTATTTCTTTTTATAATTTATTTAATTTTTCATTCATTCCTTCTTATTTTATTGTTACATATGCAAAAAAACAATTGGCATGGGAATGTGATTCAAAAATCTAAGCAAATGTGATTCAAAAACATATGCATGCATTGGCTAGGCAAGTATTTTCTTTCAAAGATAGTAAACACTTATAATAAAATAAAAAATTAAAGATAGTAAACAAAGCACTATAAATGAACACTTATATAGAAAAAAAACGTAGTAGTTGATATCAAATCAAGCATTTAACCCAATATGGCCCAAGTAGTCGACCAATATCAAGCCACAAAGAGTTTATACATAAAAACAAACTAGAAAATTAATTAATAGTATACATTCTAGCATCTAGCTTGAAGTGAACGTTAGAAATTTAGGCAACAAAATTGAGCTCAACCGTAGACCTTCATAGTATATAGGAAACCCCATTGTTATGACACGATATTTAGGATTGCTATCTCCTTTGGATCCATCCATAGTGATCATTTGTCACGTTGTTTTGTCAAAACTTGTATTGTATCAGCCACTTTCATGGTTTGCGTTCTGCCACGCTCTCAACTTTTCTCTTTTCTTACACCCCAATTTTCTTCTCAAATCTTTTTCTCTTCTTAGCTTTGCTTTTCGAATGATTGTGCAACTAAAGAGGGTTGTTGTTTCAATGCAAAGCTTTTTGCTACGTGTCCCAAGTGACCATGATGGTTGTGTATGCTTGAACCCAAGAGCAAAATGCCTTCTCGAAAAGTTTATATCTACCTCCAACGAAAAAGAACAAGGCAAAAATTGGTTTACGAATACACAGAAGCATTAAAGAATCCTCTTCATGAGAGTTTTTAGCTAAATCTTATGGAATATGACAGTTATGGCCCATACATCTTTGATTTAGCGCATGCTTTAGCACAAGGATAATCGCACATAAGAGAACCATCATTCGCACATAAAACCAAGAGATATATAAAAGGCACAAGTAACATGTAACATATTACTTAAAAAATAAAATCCAAAAAGCTTTTTTCACACAATATACAATTAAGTCCATTAGAAAAAAAGGGGAATGTGATATGGGGACTCGATAGTTTGATGCAACAAAGTAAGTCCGCTAGTGAAAGCCCATGAGGATGCTATAAAAGATCAGATCGACTTTAAGTTCTCATGACAGAACAAAATGGGTTAGTTGAACACAAACATCAACATTGTGCTCTCCTTTTTAGGTCATGTGTTCCCTCTGCGTTTTGGTGCTATGCTCTAGAATATGCCATTTATCTTGTGAATATCACACATACGCCCTTTGTTGAAAAATGACTATCTTTTAGAAAGATTATGTAAAAGAAGGCCCGATCTTAATGTTTTACTATGTAAAAATGAACCTTTGTTGCCTGGTTTTGAGTCTTTTCCCAATGCCACATATGAGGGGACTAAGAATTCTTACCATGAAACCGTGAGCCATAATGATAGTGTTCAAAGTGAGAATAGTGGTAATAAAACATCTTGGGATCATGTTTCTAGAACTAGAAGGCTTTTGTCGTACATAAAAGATTATCATGTCTATTCTAACACCCCAAAGACAATCAAACATCCTATAGAGTCTTATATTCTCGTATTTTAATCTTTTTGCTCAATTTAAACATCTTATTTCCTCCCCTGACAATAAAAGAGAACTTGCCACCTTCGAGGAAGCCACGGGTGAAACATCCCGGTAAGATATTACTAATTTTAAATAATATAAAATAAAAGAAATAATAGTCACATTTATTTAAATGTCTTTCACCAAACGCGAGAAATTAAAATCCTTCTTAATCATCATTCATAATAAATATAATTTGACTTCAAGTGTTTACATTTCCAAAGCTGTGAAATCAAAATTCGAGTTTCAAAGTAAATCAAGAAAACAATAAAATCAAATCCCCAAGCATCCCCACTCCAGCTCTATGCCTCACCAGCACCACCTACAACATCATCTTCTCCCGTGTAACGCATTACACGATCATCGCCAAACACAAGCAGATAGGGTGAGCTAACAGTATCAAAATATATAAAACAAATATATATATATATATATATATATATATATATATATATATATATATATATATATTCATACACTCATCAAAGGAACTCTATGCTTTGATTCCATATCACATAGCCACCACCATGTTATCCATGTTCTACGTCTTTAGATGATAACTTCAAGATACCCTTTTTTGCCTACACCTACAAGCCATAACTTGTAGAACACGTGGGGGAAACCTACTACGGACTCTGTAACGCTAGGTGAAGTTTCCAATGCGAAACATAGTTCGTATTTGTCCCAAGACTACCAAACTCACCGGCTAACGCCGAAAAGGGCAATCTTTATGGACCTATCTGTATGAGCCACAACTCGCACACTCACACCAGCAACACTCGCCAATATGAGCCACAACTCAAGGAATGCTCATGTCCATCCGCCATCCCGAGCCACAACTCAAGGAATGATACGTGTTTACCCTCTATCCCGAGCCACAACTCAAGGGGTACCATAATAAAGTCCATCTTTAATGTATCACCCAAAGCCTCATAAACCACGCACATCCAAAGAAACAAGCCACAAGTCGTGTAAAAGTTTAAGTCTCATTACGCTATTGAAACTACTATTCCAAGCACACCATACCAATACTCGACCATGGACCCAACTATCACATTAAGGATGGAGTTTGTTGTGGTATCCCTTGAGTCGTGGCTCGAGATAGGGGTTAAACACGTGGCATTCCTTGAGTTGTGGCTCGGAATGCCATCTCTTGAGTTGTGGCTTGGATTGGCGAGTTTTGCCGGTGAGAGTGTGTGAGTTGTGGGACGGGTCCAAAAGATTGCCCTCCTCGGTAGTAGCCAACGAGTTTGGTAGTCTTGGGACGTTTGTAACTATGTTCGTATTAGAAACTCCACCCGGCGTTACGGAGTGTGGTCCGTAGCAGGTTTCTCGCACGTGTTCTACAAGTTGTGTCTTGTAGGTGTGGCAGCAAGAGTATCTTGAGGAATTCATCTAAAGACATAGATCATGGATAACATGGTCATGGACATGTGTCTTTGTATCAAAGGATAGAGTTCCTTTGATGAGTGTTTGTTTATGTAAATTTGAATTATTATATGTTACTATTAGCTAACCCTATCTGCTTGTGTTTGGCGATGATCGTGTATTGCGTTACAAATGTGCAGATGATGTTGCAGGTGATACTGGTGAAGCATAGAGCTAGAGCGGGGCTAGACTGGGGAAAAGCTTTATTAGAGTTTCTATTATTTATGGTTTTGAATAATTTTGTAAACTTTTATGTTACCAGACTTGGTTATTGTATTTTGAATTTTATAGTTTGGATTTGAGTTATTTTCCGATGTAATAAAGTTTTTAATTTTCCCACATTTTGGGAAAAGACAGTATAATAAATGATGTTTAATTATTATTTTTATTTTATTTTATTTAAATTCATAATATTCGACCGGGATGTTACATTACACACAAATGGAGGGATTGGCTTTCTTAGATACGTTCTACCATACTACAATGGTTGCTTCACCTGCTCGAAGACCTTCATGCTCAACATGCATAACAAAGGCTCCTTTTCTATGATAATCGTTTAGCCTCACATGACCGAATGAAACACATTGAGATAGATTGCCACGTTGTTAGAGAGAAGGTTCAGTAGGGGATCCTCAAGCTTTTGCCCATCAGCACGAAGGAACAACACGTGAACATTCTTAGTAAAGCCCTTGCTCCGGCTATCTTCCATTTCATACGTAGCAAGCTAGGAAAACTCCACATTCACTCCCAACTTGAGGGGGAATGTTAGAATAATGGGATCAAGCTTCAGAAAGAGGATCGCAAAGTTACAAATGTTGTTTAGTGTGCTTCTGCTTAAACCTCCTATTTTTATGTTTTCTACTCACGTGCGTATGGGTCATTGCATGAGTAACCCAACATGTAATATACACACAAATATCCCCCTTTAACCTTTATATACGCACCTTGCTCTTTCTCTTTGTACACAAAAGTATTGTTAAATATACATTTTTCTTCTCTTCTCTTTCTTTTGTGCTTCTACTTTTCATTCTAAGTTTTTGCGAATACATAACTCTCACACTACATGTCCCATGCTCTGCTACAACGTCAAATGATTTTGTCATGTCGATACGATTCTAAGATTTATTTCAACCTGTCAATAATAATACACTTTCAGTAACTACAACTTGGTTCAATGGCATCAATAATAACTATACACAAATTTTCACTCCACAACATAAAAATGTGTTGAATTGAATAAATATTATTGTAAGATAGTTATAACTCTTTTTAGATAAATAGCAGTATTAGTTGAGAAAATTATTTAAAAGAACTATGACACATACAATATACAATTAGTTGGTATACTTACATCCCACGAAGCCAAACAAGATTCAAGTACATTTTAATTATTCTCATATCTCGTAATATTTTGCTCAAGATAAGTACAGAACATGATCAGTGGATCCTAGCTAAGATTGGATGTACTTTGGAGAACATCTTGGACCACTATAGGATGACATTTTCCCCAATGTTTCTGAAAATGCTCAAACTTATCACCACTTATGTCGAACACTATCAGACAAAACAAAAGTAATTATCATTTGAATCTTCGCTTAAAGCTGCTTCTTGCAATTGCTTGTATCTCTTACTATCGTGATCCGTGTCAAAACACAATGCATAGCTTGAGCTTTTATCTAAAGTTTCAGGAAAGTCATAGTTGCAAACAATTTCTTGTGCCTTTACTTCCATCTCTTTGATCCAATTGGAGGGGAAAATATGTCTCAGTTGAAGGTGGCTATTAACACAACCCCCAAGCTCTATAGGAGGGCATGGCAGACTATAGATGCCATTACCATTGATCCACTCAGGCAATATTGAAGTATCAATTAAATTAATTGCATTCTGCAAAAAGTTTTATACGTGGTGAATGTTTAGTTTCAAGTTAAAAAAATGCTTTTGTGAATTTCAATTCATGAATGAAAAAGGAAAGATTTATTGCTTTTGAAATAAAAGTATTTTTGAAGCTTTAAATCAACCAAGCATGTAGTAATTTGAGATAGGAATATCATAATAGGTAGCATGTTTCATAATTGAGGTTGTCAATTACAAGTTATCCATATCATACATACAATGGATCAAAGTGAAGTGGGATATTATTGCTTGTTGGGATAGAGTAGTGAAAATGTGATATTTGTATTAAAGGTATCGATAGTGAAAACCATAACTTCATATATGATCAAAGATAGGTTGTGGTTTTACCTTGCATAAAATCTCTAACTAACTATCTACCAAGTGAGATTTGTTGGTTTATGAAACATAAATACAATAAACTCTTAGATAAATATATAGTTCCTAATACTTCAAAGAATTGAAAGCGAAAGCGTACTTGGGAACAATAGATAAGTTTGGTTTCTGACGTGAAAGTGATATGAACACGTTTATTTTCAAGTTGTCCTTACTTTATCTCAATGATATCAACATAAACCTTAATATACAAAGTGTAATTTCTGAATAATATCCAAAGTATGTCCAAAGAAATTGCATGCATGCATAAAATCAAACATATAACACAAAAACACATAAAAGTGATTGAATCCCACTAAACCAAAGATTCCTCAAACAAAAACACAACCATATGAGCAATATGCTCCTGAAAGACCATGTTTGGAAGTACTTAGTGAGAGGATTTTTCATGATGGAGTTCGTCCCTTATAGTTCTATTAAAAAATTATCCACTTTATACCTTATTATTGTTATAATACAATACAACCGATTTAGTCACAATATAACTTAAGTGGTCTTTCATTACTTCATAATGCGCAGCCTTGTGACAAAATTACTTAGTCATATCCCTTATTTGATGCCTCATAGCATGTGGCACAATCTGAATCAAAATACCCAATGATCTCTAATTTATTTTACTCCTTATATGTGAGCATATAATCTCTTGTTCTCTGTAAATACCTCTTAACTATTTTGGCTTCTTTCTAAATGATACTACTTAAATATCTACCTAATCCCCAACTATGTATGCTATAACCATATGCGTACATACTTGTACATACATAAAACTTTATACAGCTCCATGTCCTGAATTTCCAAATTTCTTTTGGGCATAGATTGACACTAAATTGAACATTCTCCAACTGAATTTGCGATACACACAATCATCAACAACATTCATCTCGAAACCAAATGAGATAATCACTTGATAAAATTTGCGGTACCATTGATGAGATGTTTGTTTCAGACCATAAATGGATTTTGTCAAATTGCAAACCATAAAAAGAATAATGTTATATAGAATTATGTACTCTTTTTCCTTCACTAGGTTTTTATCCCAAAAGATTTTTCCTCGTAAGGTTTTAACGAGGCACATTCTCTTATCAATGGACGTCACCCAAGGGGGAGTATTATGAATTAATGGTCGTCTATTGATTTGAAACAGTTACTCATTTGATTGATATGATTGATACTCATATGATTCATTACTCTTTATGTAAATATTTTGTATTAATTATTTGATTTGTATATTTTATGGGTTACCATGTTTTATCTATGAATAGGACTCTTCCTATCAGATGCAAAAAATGTTGCTCCCCATTCTCTCGATATTTATTCTTCCTTTTCTCCTCTCCTTTATTATTAGCTTTATTTTATACTAGTTTAAATAAAAGGTCACATTCTTAAGTTTGGTTTTTGCCTTCTAAATTCTTGAGTCACTCCTAGTGTAAAATGTTTTTACTCTAACATATTGCATATCTTTAAATATCTAATGTGTGCCTATATAGTTGAACAAAGTTTGATCAAGTAATGGAATGATACAGATTGGAAGTCATTAGGCGAAATAAGCGTAACTTATCGAATAAGTTTCGGAATGACATCAATACTAGAAAACTACAATTATTTGATGACTTTGGAACTAGAGATGGTAAATAAACCCGCATCCATGGGTATTGCCCTAACATGTCCTCGTTTTGATGGAGAATCCCCGCATTGACTAGGTATGGGTATGGGGAATCCTTGGCTTTTTCAATTGGGTATGGGGATGGGTATGGGGATGTACATATCCCCGCCATAATACCCGTCCCCGTTTAAATTATTAAAATATTCACAAATAATTAAGTAAATATATATATATATATATATATATATATATATATATATACATACTATTTTTTATTTCTTCTAATTATTTGGTTTGTCATGAAACTCATTCGCATCTCCATTATATTTTTCATCTTATCATAACCTTTATGTAATTATGTTAAAAAGATGTATGTCAATTAAATTTTTTTTATGTTTCACATTTTAATATTTCTATTGTTTTTTAATATTTTTATTTATTGTATATTTAATAGCACAAACCTTTCGTTTACTAGTTAATATAAAAAAAAGTATTTACTTATTATTATTAGTTTTTGTTTCATTTGAATAACTCTTTTGTTTGGTTAAAACAATATGTGTTATTTCTCAACCATTGAGTATATATGTTGATATTTGAAATGTTTTCTTAGATCTCTACCTTGTGTTTGGATGGAGCATTTCAACAATGCTCGGAAATTGAAATGCTTTGTATTTAAATTGCTTGCAATTAAATCCCCCTTCATTTACTAAATAACTTGTTTGGATAAAGAAATTAAAATACATTACATTTCAATTTCTTGTTTGGAAAAAACAATTGATTTTCTTGTGAGATAAAAATTAATTTTTACAATATTTATTTTAGGCTTAATTATGTTTTGAGTTCATGATAAATTTGGAAACGGGCTCGACGACCCAGATGGGTCGGGCTGACCCGAATACCCAACCGAATTGGTCTAACCTGACGACCTAACCGGGTCAAGCCGGCCAAAAAACCCAAATAGGTTGGGTTGACCCGATGATCTATACAAGCTTGACGACCAATATCTACTGGTCGTGTTCGTCAAGTTCGTCAATCTGGCCCAACACTACCCGACCCAACTTGCCTGCTTAGGTCATTGGCCTAGCTTGGTCCTACTAGGTCGTCCAACCCACTCGACCCATCTGGGTCATTGGGCCCATTTGTGTCATTGGGCTTGTCTTGGTTGTTAGGTAAGTTCAATTTGTTTCTGTCTTCAAGCCCACCTGACTCGTCTAGGTTATTAGTCCGATTTGGGTCATCGGGCCCATCGACCCATTATGTCGTCGGGCCAGCCTGGTCTGTTTGTGTCATGGGGCCAGCTTGACACATCTTGGTCGTCGGTCCCGCCCGGACAATGTGGGTTGTCGGGCTTGACCGACCTATTTGAGTTGTCTAGCTCGCCTGACCCGTATGTGTCATCAGGTCACCCGGTTCGTTTGGGTCATCGGGCTTGCCTGACCCGTCTGGGTTGTTGGACCTGCTCGAACCATTTGTGTCGTTAGGTCGGTTCGATCTGTCTGGATCGTATGGCCAGCCTAGCCTGTCATGGTTTTCGGGTTTGCCTGGTCAGTTTGAGATTGAGTCAAAGTGTGAGGTTGAGTGAGAAGAATTTCAAATTCCACCTTTTTTTAGGGTATTTGAATTTCTTCTATTTTAGCTAATTGAAATACTTCAAAAAAAATGCATGTATTTTAAATGTTTTTTAATTTCTCTATCAAAACAAAGCATTTCATTACAAAGAATTTCAAATTTTCCAAATAAATGAATCACCCTTTTGAATTGCCTCATCCAAACATACCACTAAGGTATTTTTCATCTTATCATACCCATAATTATACAATTGTTTTTCATTGTGCGATTTCTTTAAATAGTCTCTCAATGTGTTTCTAAACATTTGTTAATTTTTTAATATTTTTATTTGTTGTTTATTTTCATTATGTAGAATACGATTTTGATATATTTTATCTAATTATTTTCTATTTTCTAACTCATTATCAATCATACTGTAATTTTTTTTTATCATAATTGTATGAGTAACTTTTATTTACTTATTAATTTTACATACATGGTACATTTTTATTATTATTGATATTCCAAATTTTATAACTAATTTCCTCAGAGTCGAAAAAATCCTATAAATACATATAGGGATGTCAACGGGGTCAGTAGGGTACGGGTAGTAGCTCTCGCGTACCTTACTCGCTGGATAAATATTTTTCCCATACCATATCCATGCGGGTATCCATTATGCAGGTATCCGCATATTTTTTTAATATCTATGGATATCCACGAGTACTTGCGAGTATTTACAAAAACAAAATTTAATATTTAACAACAAATTTTAACCATAAATTCAAATAAAAATACAATGCATAATATTTATAAATTTCAAACAAAGGGCAAATAACCCATTTAAATAATGTTGAATGATAGTTTAAAAATAAATAGAGATTTTTTAAAACCAATTGATAAAAAATAACACATTCAAAAATGTGTTAATGTTTTAATCATTTTAAAAAAATAATTTAAATTAGAGTATAATGGGTACAGGTATCCACATGTATGAATACTATGATATTCGTACCCACTCCGTTAAAATGCGGGTATAAAAAATACTAGTATCCGTTACATGTAGATATCCATTTTAATTATCCATTTTCTATCAGTTGCGTGTTTTATATGCGGATACATGTAAGAATGAATTTTCTTAACATTCTTAAATATATCTCATTCAGTTAGGGAATGACACAAATAAATTAATCACCTTATAATTTAAGGACTAAGAACTTAATAATCCAATTTAAAATAAAAAATGTTAAAGACAAATATTCTTAATTTATATTTTAGTGCAAGAATCAGACTTGCTAGTAAAAAAGTAAACATGAGTTCAAAACTTAACTATGATTAGGCCGGTTTGTACATATACTATACACAAAAAAATTGTCATTAAGCTACCCATACTATTTCACAGGTAACACACGCATGGTGAAATCCAGTTATTGTTGGAATAATTTGTGGATAAGTTACACGATCACAATTTCGTTAATATGCATGCAAATTTGTATTAGTGTTTTTCCTGTTGATAATAACCAAGTATAAAAAACCTTTAACCATAAATTTTGTCATCAGATTTTGTTACCAAAAAATTAGAATATAATAGATTAATATCCTTAATATGAATAAATGAGTTATGATTGACAAAAAAAATCTTAAAAAAGTACCTAAAGAAAAAATTTATATGATTTCAACCAATAAAATATATATAAAGGTTTAAAATAAATTTTATTTATTTATTTTAAATAACTAAAACGTTATTTTTAGAGAATAAAATAAAAAATTTGTCATTTTATAAAAATTGAAAAATATAAAGAAAATTTGATAGACATAGAAAGAGAAACTATATATTTTGTTTATCGAATCAAAGTTTTGAGAAACTAATTTTAAAATAAATCGAAACATATATCTAAATCTACATAGTATTGTCCTTCTTTCATCTTTTTCACACATGTTTAAAAGTTGTAGGATATTTTATTCATTTCCATCCACAAAAGAGTTCACCTTATCAGCAGGACGAAGCTCTATAAATGTGTTCTCGCATGTACGCTTATTCACACAACCGAACTCAACAAAGAAGAGAAAAACCATAATCTGTTTCATAGCCAGCCAAAGAAATGAGGAGTGCAACGCTCTTTGCTCTCTTCCTTCTCTCTGCCCTAACCTTCTACCTTCCTTCAACCACTGCTCAACCTGTCACTGACGGAAATGGTAACATCGTTACAAATGGTGGCCGATTCTATATAACGCCAATCTTTTTTGGAGCCGGCGGCGGTGGAATTAAACGAGCCAGAACTGGAGACGAAAAATCCCCTCTCTCTGTTGTTCAATCTCCATTCGACACCGATCCAGGGCAGCCATGGATTATTCGATCCATGATCCGAACCGCTTTTCTTCCTGAAGGCAGAGTGTCCATTAGCTACGAATATGTTCAACTCGGTAACTCTGTTGAGAGTAATGAGTGGATCGCTGTTCCGGATCAGCCTGAAGGAACCGTCGTTAAAGTTGGCTACCCAAATTCACTCCGAGGTTTCTTTACTATTCACAAAGCTTCCCCAAACAATATCTATAAGTTTTCGTTCTGTTCAAATGGCGGCACCTGCAGTGATGTTGGGGTTGTTAATGATGAAGCGGGGAACAGGATTTTGGCCATTAATCAGCAAACTCCATTTTTGTTTTATCTTAGGGAACTTCCTTCTGCTGCATCCAAGTGAAACACTATCCATGAAAACACTTTCTCCTTGTGAGATACGTGTCTACGATATGCTTTGGATGTAATAAACTACCCCAACCCTAAATAAATAATCCAAAGCTTATTTATTCGGTTTCTTTTCGAATAAAGTCATTTACGAATCGCGGTAAACTTTGACATTTAAGTTTCACAGATATTTCAAAATTCATCCATCATTTATTATTACATAAAAATTTATTAAAAAGAAAAAAAAATAAAAATAATACATAATATCAAAAATCATACAAAATTTATGATAAAAATTGCATTTAACAAAATATAAATAAATTATATCAATAATGAAAAAATTTTAAATGAATACATGAAAATAAAGCATTAAGTCATATATTGTCCATATGAATCAAAGTTAAATTAGTTAATTATTACGAAAAACATGAGAAACTTTGAATTGCATATGTTTACAAAAATGCAAGCACCTACGTCATTTCCCTTTAAATTTCCAAGAACCACTTGTTGGTCCAAACAATCATAACAGGTTAAAGAAGAATCACTCTCCAAACAAAGCCTCTGAAAGCCCTCCCTCCAACCAGTGGCGGATCTTGACCAAAAGTGCAAAGGGGCCAAAGTAATATAATTTTGAGATCATTAGATTCGATCATTAGTATAATATTTCAAAAAATGACTTCTCTAACTAAACATTTTTTATCATTAGTATAATGCTTCAAAATGTGTGAAAAGGTAGAATCTATCTGGTTTTAGTCAATAATTTCCTCTTAAACAATTAATTTATTCTTTCATTCTTTATCAATATACCTTTTTTGTAAATAATACTAAAAATTAATTGATCATAATCTAATAAAATATTAAAAGAAAAATATATTATAGTCAAGTCATAATTAAAAATCGATTATGAAAAAACACAATACATTATTATTTTTTCTATATTCATAAAAAATGAATATACAAAGAGATCATGAGATAAAAAAAAATGTTTTCATTATCAAGACGAGACGGGAAAGATAGAGGATAAATGAGAAATATAATGAATTTATGTCTAACTTTATTTTTCTTTACAAACAAAAAGAAGACATATGAGAGTGAGATTATTAAAATTTGTGAAAAACCTAAAAGACAATGAAAAGGAAAATAAAAATTATGTTATAAATATTTGGTTTAATTACTCTTTTTATTCATGTTTTCGTTTAAAATGTTAAGTTGGTCCTCCAATTTTTTTAGTCTCAATTTGGTCCCGATTTTTGAAAAATTAATATAATTCGATCTTTTACGATAAATTTCGTTAAATTTCTCAAAACAGATCAATTATCTTTTCATTAAAATTGAGACTCTTAATATGAATGATTTGCTTTGTTGGTGTTTTGAATAAAAACAAGGACCAAAAGAAAAATTAAACCTTAATATTTTTATTTTCTATTATATTTAATTTTATGTTTTATTATGTATTTACATTAAATGTTGTGTTTAAATAAAACAAATAAAAAACATACACAATTTATTTTTTATTAGAACTAATTTATATTGCCTACGGTTTAAAAAATTTAATAAATTTCAAATATATTTTTATATTATATATATATATATATATATATATAATATATATATATATATATATATATATAATTCAAAAAAAATTCAAAATTTGGGAGGGGGGCGAGAATCCCTCCCTGCCCCTAAAGAGATCCGCCTCTACCTCCAAGCATGCTCTAAGCATAAATGATCTCCATAAACTCAAGATAAATAGAAGTATGTACTGCTAAAAAAGTTAAAAAATTATTCACATATTCACCACGACTTCCTCTACAAATACCAACACATGAAGTCAAACTAGGATAATCCTTAGTTGCACCATCAATATTCATCTTAAACCAATTGGTATATAGAACTTGTCATATTACATTCATAAATGAAATCACTATATCTTTCCTAGTTTTAATATTGTAAATCTCAGCACTAGAAAATCATATATAGTATTACACATATACTTAATTTAAAAATTAGTAGAAAAAAACACAATTAGTTCCTAAGATTTATTATAATTTTTCATCCTTCAAATCATCTAAATAACTGGTAGTGGTTATTTTTATCCTTATCTCTAAAGCCATTGATATGGATATTTTTGATCAACACAAAACAAATTTTTTCTTACATATTACTATTTCTTTTTTATAATATTATAACCGATGCAATTAATACAGTAGATTTTCTAATTTGGTGGAAACAATTTTTTTTTTTAATTTTACCATCTTTTTTAAACTAAAAATTACCATATTTTTAAGTAATTGTTTATTTAAGTTTAATTATATTTTTAGACTAAAATAATTTTTTTAAACCTAATATTGTTTTGAATTTAATCATTCTCTAAATTGAGACTATAATTTTTTTAGGAAACAATAAATATTTTCTTGTGATCATTAATCAACAAAAATTAAATCATTTTAATTTCTAAAATTGTAACACCCCATCTAATTAATAATCCCTAATTAAAGGAAGTGTCCCATAGAATAATATAGTAAGCACGGTCCTGGAGTATAAACGTTACTCCTACAAGTATCCAAGGTACTTTAAAAGAAAAGAAACAAATCACACCATGATGCCAATAAAAAACAGAGTAAGGATCTAATGTATTAAAAATACAGGGCCAGGATAAAGTAGTACATGGGCCACAAACCTAAAGGAAGACATGACAGCGGAATCCAACTCACAATTATGCAGCGGAATCACCATTTCCCTGTTGACCATGAGGATTTCTCGCATATGCTCACATCAATAAATTGATGATCATCCCAAAAAGAGAATACCACACACATAATAATCAAACAAGCAAAGGGTAAGCTAGAGCAGAATATGATTTATCATACAATTACATACAATTCTATAGTCCAAGATGCACATGTCGACCAATCATGTTATGACTTGCAAACAATACACTAAGACCTCAGACACGACTCATTCGGATACATATAATTAGTCGGATTCAACGGATGCTTGCACTTGTGGTGGCCTTTGCTACTCTACAGAGCTAATTGTTATAGTGTTTCTTTCCCCCACATACAAGGTTAGCACTTAAATTATTTTAGTCCTCTTGCTACTCTCACCACTCGAGTCAGTACGCTCTATGTGAGGCTAACTAACTTTTTAGACTGTCAGGAAACAATCCTTACCTTGAATCCTTACTAAATTATATAAATGGGGCACCACCATGAACTCCCACTAACAGGGGTCATGGAATTACGTCCCGACCAATTGAGGCACCATCATGAGGTCTCACCTAGAGGCTCATGGAATTACGCCATAACTAATGAGGCACCACCACGAAACTATCGTGGAATTACGCCCTAAACATACCAACAACATGTTATATTCATCAATACATATTCATGCTCATACCAATTGCATGTCATTTTTATCTCCAACCATTCCATACTCATTACATGCCAAGATCATGCCAAAACTCATTACTCCAATCCATACAATCAGACCTTACATGTATATACATATACATCATACTTTAAATAAGGTAATTCAAACCAAGCTCACAATCATCAACCAAAAACATGAAAAGAATAACCTTAGAGCAATTTTCGTGCCAGTCTCGCTCAAGCTACGAACCCTCGCTCAGGTGAAAAAGGTCTTTCGCTCAAGCTAAAGGTGCTCGCTTATGCGAGACTATCAACAGAGAGCCCTACGAGATTCGCGAGTTCTCGCTTAGGCGAACCCTCATTGCCTGAGCGAGGCGACCTTTTACCCAAAGGTGAGGTTCCTCGCTTGGGCCACAACTGTAGCGATGTGCCTCAAACTCCCACGCGTTATCGCTTAGGCGAGCCCCTCTCGCTTGAGCGAGATAGTACCTCGCTCAAAACAAGAGCTCTCTACTTGAGCGAGACTTCGAGTTCGAACCTGGGTCTGTTTCTGCTAGTCTCGCCTAGGCGAGACAGGCTCGCTCAGGCGAGAACATCATATCTCGCCACTGTTCTCCCTGCAACAACCATACATACATATCCACACAACATAACTAGGCATTTCACATGTTCACAACAACATATAATCCATACAAACATGATATAAGACTGAAAATAGGTAGATTCACGAAAACTATTAAAGACCCTAACTTCCCTTACCTGGAAAGAGCTATCCAAACGATTCTGACACTTAGGCGAATGAGCATGAAGGTTCCCGGAGCAGATTTAAGAGGTGAGCAGAACGAGGTCGAGCTAAACTTGAATCTGATTGAACTCCAAACCCTAGTAGAGCTCTGGGGAGAGAAAAAGAGAGTAAGCAAGGTACTATTTTGCAAGAATGGCAAAAGTGAAAGAGGTTTGGTTGCCTTAGGGTCCTTGTACACCCTATGTGCCAGCCCTAGGCCCAACTGATTTGGGGCAACCCTTAGACATTGGGCAGAAATAATAAGTGGGCCTTACCTTCTCCTCAAGAAAAAAAATTTTTGACCTCGAAAATAAAGACTTACCAGGAAAATAGATGTGGATGTGAGTTCCTCATATCCTCCTCTAACTCCCAGGTAGAGTCACCTGTCCTCCGGTCCTAGATGATTTTTGTAAGACTCGTGGAATTTAATTAATTAATTAAATAAATAAATAATTAATAAATACTAGTGGGAAGATCATTTATGGCATTAATTTCTGATTGGTATGACGTGGAAAAGTATTAGCTCAAATGGTTGAAAGTACTTTGTATGTGTGAGAGGACTTGGGTTCAAGTCCTGTGTATGCCGTTTATGTGTTATTTAATTATTATTGTTTTTAATAATACGATTGAGTAGGTTCATATGACATAATATCTGAATTATGTTGATTAGCATGAAACATGAATTGGCATGATGGTTTGACATTGACTTGGCATTTGCTTAGTTGTGGGTTCAGGTCTTGGAAAAACTCAAATTCCTTAGAAAATAGAGACAAAAATCAAGAGTGAGTAGAGGGTAGTGAGTGAACTATTGAGGCTAGTTGAGGAGAATCAAGGGTGGTCATTGGTGGTCAAGGGAAGAGCTTGAGATTTTAAAGTTTGGCAAAGGAAACCAGGTTAGGGGAGTTCCCTACGTTAATTTGATGCTTTGATATGAATTGAATGATAATTATACGTAAATTATGAATGATCTTTATCTGTTCTGTGATTCTGCTAAATTCTGGAAATTTTCTAGAAACCGCTTGGCGGGCTATACATAGCCGCTAGGCGGCTCATCATTTTGCATGTGTTTTTTATGTTCCTGGATGCAGTGCCTGGTAGTGAAGCCCTTTACCGCCAGGCGACTCAAAGCTTGTAACAATTATGGGTTTTTCTGGATGAAGGGCCTGACGGTATTTGTTGAACCGCCAGGCGACGTGAGTTTGTGATTCAATTGGTTCTGCACATTTTGGCATGATTCTGATCAGGGAAAAATCACGGGTTAGTTCTTAAAGGATGATCTGACCTAGTGATTCGTTGAAATTAGTATAATTACTGTAGAAAATTGATGGAACAATGCAAATGGAATGTTAGGGTTAACAGATTGGGAAAATTGTAAAATTTGGATAAGTATTGTGAAATTGAACTGTAATTTAAGTTGAAAATGGTTAGAGTTGATCAATGTACCATTGTTGTTAGGTTCCTGGTTGAAACGGAGGGCGATCAGACTAAAATATATGTAAGAAAGAGAAGGGTGCGGGAATAGGGTAGCTGGTGCAACAGAATCTGGTATGTTTCCCAAAACTGGTGTGCCGCCTGGCGGTTTATAGAGTGCCGCTAGGCGATAGCGTGAGATCAGTAACACTCTTGGAATATTTGGGGCATGTTGGGTCTGATTTGAATACTATGGTAACCTTGATGGAGGACAACGTGGAACGAATAGTGAAAATAACCTTTTTGGTATTAACTTGAGAGTTGATGAGTAACATGGAAAGGGAAGAGAATGAGAACAAATATGTGATGGGAAATCTGTGATCTTAATTAGGTTGGGGCTGAAATACTTGACATAGGTTAGCACATGTTTCACCCAAGTTGAGCTAGCAGAGTTGAGGGTTGAATTAGCGAAATTAGCAAAATGCGCATAAGGAACCAATAACATATTAGATTATAGGGTATGACATGGCTGTGGTACGGTAAGAATGGATTAAATAGGTTACTACCAATGAATGGAGATATTTAGTCATAAGTTGGTAATAGGTGCAAGAATTATATATGAGATGAGTAGGGAGAGCTTAAGGTAACCAATCATGGCTATGATGGGATGGAGAAACCACTTGAGGGTGAAACCAGTAGTATCACACTGAACAATAAGGGAAATTCTATTTGTTTTAGAAGTGAGACTTGCATGCCAGTGGATTTCAAAATGGCTAAAGTGCAGAAAGACCAATACAGCTCTCAATACTGGTATAGTGCCGGGCAGGGATATTGGAACCGATAGGCGATAGCAGGGAACAGTGGGATCTTGGACTTGGTGACGTCTGGCGGAGGGGAAGGTCCCGCCAGGCGATAGCGGCAGAAACAGTAGCCTTGGAACGGGTCCGCCTGGCGGTGTGGATTGTCTCGCCAGGCGGTGGTTGCATAATGATTGATTCTTAGGCGCTTGGCGCCTAGCGGTACGTGTCCCCCGCCAGGCGGTCTGGAAGCTGTAGAGCCTAGCGGTATGTGTCCCCCGCTAGGCGATTTGACTGCTGTAAGTCCTAGTTGTTGGACTATTTAGGCGTGATCTACAAGGCTTTTAGTGTTACTTCAAAGGTAAGATTGCTGGGTTCCTTGAGTTGAGCTCGGAACGTATCCCTAGAGTTGAGCTCGGGATAGGGGTTAAGCACGTAGCATCCCTCGAGTTGAGCTTGGGATGACGGATGAACACGAGGAACCCTTGAGTTGAGCTCGGGTTGGCGAGTGTTGCCGGTGTGAGTGTGGTGGTTGTGGCCAGTACAGATGGGTCCAGATGGATTGCCATCCTCAGCAGATAGCTGACGAGTTTGTTAGTCTTGGGACAATACAACTCATGTTGTATTTAGGAACTCCACTTGGCATTATGGTGTGTGATTCGTAGCAATGGTTTCCCGCACGTGCTCTATTGGTTGTGGCCGATAGATTTGGCAGCAAATTACCTTGAAGTAGTCGCTAAGAGAGGTAGAACACGAATGATCTAGTGGTGGCTAGGTGATGAGATTTTAAAGAATGGAAACACTCTGGGATGTTGGTGTAGTTTATATATATCTACTCTGTGTGTGTATGACATTTTATATGTTTTATCTATTAAGCTAACCCTATTTGCTTGTGTTTGGCGATGATCGTGTGCGCAGTACACGTGAGCAGAGGATGTTGATGCAAGTGGTGCTGATGATGCTTAGATACGGAGCGGGGGATAGCATAGGAGACTTTATGTTATTTATATTTTGGAAATAAAGTGTAAAATTTTATGAGACAGTTTTTAATTATTCAGCTTTTGTAATCATAGATTTTGGTTTTATCTATTGAATTTATAAAAGTTTAAAGGTATAAATACACATTTGGTACCCAAACTTTTTCGGAAAGTTCAATTTGGTACCCGAACTTTAGGAATGTTCAATTTGGTACCCCAATTTTCTAAAGAGATTCAATTTGGTCCTCTCCGTTAAGT
>Ga0214545_1004560_pt1 | contig 25800 bp, 16 predicted proteins | sample CNSS4metaG_FD_160064 | JGI IMG/M metagenome (GOLD analysis project Ga0214545, IMG submission 160064) | Root nodule microbial communities from cowpea collected in UCLA plant growth center, Los Angeles, California, USA - CNSS4 | ecosystem: Host-associated > Plants > Roots > Nodule | place: USA... | reverse complement strand
AATATATTTTAATTTGAATATTTGTTTTCCTTTTATATTTTTTTGAAATATTTTTTAATTTTATCAACTAAGTTCATCAATGTTGTAGTTTGCAAATTTAATAAATGTTTTGGTTCACATGAAATTTCATTTGGTATTCTAATATAAAATGTAAACAATTATAATTTATTTTAAGGTATTTGGCATCAAAGAAAATCCTCATAATATTGAATATTTCATAATATTATGTTTTCTTTACCATTATTATTATTTTTTATAAAAATTAATATTGAAGTAGTTAGAACACGGGTACGGGTATGGGTACGAGATTATACCCGTTACCCGGTGGGGATGGGGATGAGAAAAAAGTTTGATACCCGTTGAATTTGGGTATGGGGATGAGGATGAATTTTTTATGTAAAAATAGGTATAGGATAGCGAAACCCGTCCCGCCCCACCCGTTACCATCCCTAAATTGAGCTACATTATTCTCGTAGAGCTTCTGAGATTTACTAGGTGGAATTAAATAAATATTGATGCTGATTTCATTTAAAAAAATATTGGTAGCAAACGAACTGATACGACTATCATAATAGTATTCTCATATTCGTGAATACTGATATTTACAAAAGTCTAATTTAAATTAAAAAAAATTAATTAAAATATTAATACATTAATTTTAAATTAGTTATTTTTATCAATTAATTATAAAATATTATACACATTTGTTTCAAATAACTGTTTATATATATATATTGATTTAAAATTTTAGTATACTTATAAATTTTAATTATGATATGACAATTTGTCGTTATTTTCTTACAAAATTTTATACTTTTATCAATAACTATAACTCTAATGAATTATAATCTAAGAATTTATGTAAATTATCAAAATATATTATAGATTGTTATTTAATACGTCTGGAACAAATAAGTGAAAAATATAAAAAAATTATACCCCAAAAGAAAGTATAAAACAAGTGAAAAATCTTTGTAAATTTAAATTTATTTAGACTTTACCTAAAATTTGAATTTATAATTAAAATACATTATTAAATATTTTTAGATTTTTTAAAATATGAATATTAAAAAAATATACAAATATCCATATATATATATATATATATATATATATATATATATATATATATATTAATTATGGTGTGTTTACATGATTTATGTAAGAAAATGCAATGTTTATTATTGTGTGTTTACATGATTGATTACTGTTATAATTTAATAAAAAGTATATTTAATTTGATATAAGATGTGGGACCAGAGTTAAAATAAATCTACATTCCTTTAATAAAATGCAATTAATCTCAATTGGTTGTATTTTTTTATCTAATATTAAAACAAATCAATCATCTTTAAAAATATAACTAGTATAGTACATACTTTTCTCAACAAAAAGATTTATTTTATAATCACACCTCAATTGAATTAATTCAATCAATATTAATTTAGTTTAAATTAGGTCCATTAAAAGCTAAAAATTTAAAAACTTTATTTTCCTTACCCAATTATTCCCATTTCACACTAGAAATCTTGGAGAACTAAGAACCTTACTTCCTATGAATCTCATCATAAGCACATTTTGCATTACTATTGACAATTTCAACAATTAGTCATATAAAGAATCAAAACGAGCGAATTGAAAATTTTACCAATGGTGCAATAAATTTTCACTAAAATTGAATAGATAAATATATATTTTAAATTATAGCGTATGAATAATTTAAGTTTGAAAACACAGTTTTATATAAAAAATATCATGTTTCAATCATTTAATAACCATTTCACTGAGTCAATAGAAGAGTCAACTGGTATTTAATTGAAAAATATAATTTTTTTTAGTATTCAATAGGTAAAGTAAATATTAAATTAAAAATTCTCAAATTTATCAAAAGCTTAAAATATAATTAAATATTGAATTTAATTATTTTTATAATTTTGTGTATAAATTAAATATGTTAATAAATAATATATATATATATATATATATATATATATATATATATATATATATATATATATATATATATATATAATTTTAATTTATAGAATTAGCAATTGTTTTAAAATGACATTTATATCTATTTTCTATTTTGATTACAGTATTTCTAATTCTATTAGCTAACTTATATAATTTTTTAATAATATTTTAGAATGAATAAATAAAATTTATAAAATTAGAAAGTGAAAATTAAATTAATTTATCAAACAGTATACATTACTAGCAAGACAAAAATATTAAAAATATTAAATTTATTTAATCATTGTGAATGAATATATTTATCTTCTTTTTCACACAGTTAAAATTTATAAATTGTTCATAGATATGATATAATGGTTGACTTATATCTATATTAAAATAATGATCACAAATGTATTAGAACTTAAAATAATATCATTACTTATATAATGTTTATGTTCAATTTAACATTCAAATCTTAAAAAATAAAGAATAATACATAATATAACCATGATATTTTAATTTTTTTGGTAAATTTTATCTCATATCTAAAATCAGTTATATTTTTTAATTGTATTTAATAATAATATATTTTATTAAAAACACCTTTTAATATTAATATGATTTCTTATAGTCAGTCATATTTGTTATACTATAATTTTTTTGTGGTAAATTTGATCTCATATCTAAAATCAAATATATTTATTTAATTATATTTAATAAAAATGTTTTTTATTAAAATGATTCCTTATAGTCATATTTGTTATTCGCAATCTTATTAACTTTGTTTATCAAAATAAGATATTTGATCAATTATAAGATTATTAGATATTATTTCGTTTGAGTTTGTTTTCTTAATTAACTTTATTTTAACACTTGTTTAAAACAATTACATAAAATATATTTTATTAAAAAAATATATAATAATTTAAATATTTTTTTTATACTTTTATAAACTTAAATTAATGTAATAAATATATTATAATTTTTAAAATCGTGCACGGATATACACCAGTTATTTAACATTTTAAAAGATGTATAATTAGTTACGATTTCCTTTTATGACATAAATATTTTTCAGATTAAGAAACATAAATTTTCAAAATGAAGATTTCTGAATTAAATGCTCAAAATATCGAGGAGAAGAAACTTAAAATCTAAAAAACTTTATTCCGTTGCCGGGACTTGAACCCGGGTCTCTCGGGTGAGAGCCGAGTATCCTAACCAACTAGACTACAACGGAATTTTAATTTTATAAATGAATATGTTTTAAAGGATTAATGTACGGAAAAGTGAAAAGAAAGAAAAGAAAGGTTTATATATTTGGGATTCTGTGGTTTACCTAACAGACGCCGCATCTCCTTCAACCCAGATACAAAAGTATGCTTCTTCTTTCTAGTGGAAAAATTATTTTTGATGCAATCTTTCTAAGAAAACTCTGAATTCTGTATCAGTTTTCTTTCTTTACAATATCAGATTGATAAATGAATGGTTCACTCTTCTCTACTTTTGTTATCCACAGTTGCCCTTCCTTTGGTGCAGACTAAGAGAACAAAGAAGACAGGCATTGTCGTGAAATATCGTAAGTTTTGTAGTTTTGTAATCAATTTGTTAAAGGATTTTGTGTCCCTGAACGGATTAACCTTTTCGTGATAATGGTTTAAGCCTTGCAACGAATCCTTACCGGCCTCTGAAGGAAGGGTATTTGTTAAAGGATCTTGTGTCCTTGTACGAACGGTTAATCTTTTCGTATTTCCAAATCACATTTCAATCAAACAATAGTTAAGCATCAGGGAATAATAATAATGGTACGGTGTTGGATTCATCAAATTGATGTAAGCACTATTAGGGTGTATATGTAAATATCCTGGACTTTATATAAAGGGTTTGCTGTTGATTATGCATTTTTTGTTCAAAGATTTTAATGTATACTTGGGACAGTCTTGCTAAAGTAATTGCTATTTGGAGTGCATTTTGCATAGGTAGTGAGATCATTTGGCGCCGTTAGCTGAAAGTTGAGTCGAGATCATTGTCTGTGGAGAGATACCCAAAACACTAAAACCACATCGTCTGTTCTGTTTCTGTTTCCTGTTCCTCTTCAGATTTTGCAGCAAATGGGCAAGAAAAAGTTAATGCCTTTCCTCTTCGTACCTTTCTTCCACTTCCCATTTCTTTTTTAGTTTCAGTTTCTAATCACTGTTTTCACGTGTACAGGTCTGACTCAAAGTCCGGCCTCAGGTTCCAGAAGAAGATCCAATTTTATTCCAGTATGTTTCCGGATTAATTTCTGAATGATTTTTCTACTTTTTTTTTTTTAACAATACAGCAAAACTATTTAATAAGTTTATTGAGAAAATTAAATAAAATGTTGGATATTGTTCTATCTGTTTGTTTGTGTTTGACTGTAAAGTTTTATTGAGTGGTGGTTTGGTATTACGTGTCAATTCCTGTTCTAAGTTTCAACCCTTCTGATCAAATTTCTTTTGTTATTGCAGAGGTGAAAGTCTCCGTGAGGGCCCCCCTAAAGTCTATTTCGAGGGTGAGAATTTTATTTCAACTCTATTCTTACTGGTCTCAAGATGGATTGATTGAACTGTGGAAGGACTTTATCATTTTTATTGGTTTTAATGTATTGTGTTGGACAAATACCTGGGCACTCTTTCCTCTCTCTCACACTCATAATTAAGCATTCTTTCGATTTTGCTGAAAGAAATATTCAGAGGATGTCAAAATATTGTTTGGTGTGCAATTAACACCCATGTGATTTGACAAGAAGTCACAGAACTCAAATAACACTTTCAGGAGTTCCATTCGTTGCTTGCCATGTTGATTCAAATAAAAAATGATGAAATAGGAGAGAACTATATGTGTTGCTAAGAGTGTAATGGAAACCAACCGAGTATCAACTAGTATAACTAACAATCAGTAACAGGAGTTTCTGAATTTCATTTTTTAAACATCATTTGTACTCTTTGAAAGTATGTGGTGATAATGTTGTTTACAAGGCACTGGATGCATTGGTTACCTGTCTAATATTGATTTACAAAGCACTTTTTATATTTGACATGAATGGAATTTTATAATATAATAATTTTTATGTTTTCTCTCTTAATAAACTATCTTTTGTGAACTATCTTGAACTAGTGATTCATCTCTTATGTCCTGGAGATACAATTGCTGTGCTGTTGTACTAACTGAATCATGTTCTTTTGGAGATACATGCTCCAGCACTTTTATCGATTTTATTAGTATTGTTGATTTATGAAATGTTGTTGTCTTCTATCAGAAAAAGAGCAAAGTACAAAGACGGCAAAAGAAATTGGAGGCATATAACCTATCTTCACTTTTAGAGGCCCTTCCTGAGGTGAAACCATCAAAGAAAACAGGTCATGAGAATGACTCGAAACTTAATTGTAAATCAAGGCAGACGTTGGTGTGAGTGTTTCTCATCGTTATTTAAATATTGCATTGCCAACTTCTCATCTGATATGTATAATTGTATTTGTAACCCATTGTGCTTGCTCATTAGGTTGAGGGAAAGAGATCGATTTTCTGCTGTTTTTAAGGATCCTAACTTTCAAGCAGATCCCCTGTCATCCATTCAGCATTATTTACAGAAGACACAACCAGTTGTAGAGGAACAGCCTAAGAAAAAAGCGAACAAAAATGGATCCAGAAAGAAGAATAAATCAAAGGCTCTGACTGGACTACAATCTATGGAAATTTAGTCATTGTGTGGCTCCTATAGTTATCTGTTTTTTTGGAAGGTCTTTTCATAATCATATTACTTATGTGAAACATTAGGTACTCGAATTATGAATAAAAAATCAATGGCTATTGTAATTAGTCACTATTTTGATATTAGTGTTGGGAGATATTGGAGAGATTTGGGACATATAACTTATAACCAAATTTATATAATGAATCATGACATTCTTCAATCTAAAATAGTAAAATAGGCTTTAGGTCTTTTCTCTGAATATGTAATCCTTCTTTTGTAATATTTAATATATGACTTTAACTTATAATAAACTTCTTATCAATTGCGAATCCTTTTCACATTATTTGTACTCTTGCTTGACTAGAAACATCTTCACCCAATCCATTTTAGGACTCATGAGTTGGTAACCAAAATCAACTACTCTCATATCCATTCATTTATTTTTTTTTTTTATGAGAAATTGTATGCGTAGAAGGCATGCATTACTTATATGAAAATTAATGTATTTATATAACATGAGTAAAATAGAAAGATGTATCAAAAGTTATCAGATAATAACTAATAAAAATAATGCTTAAATGACAGACTTATTTTTTATTCCTAACAATTAACATAACTTTTATTTAACGCAAAATAACAAACAAATATAATATACTTTGGATGTTAATTAGTTTAACAATTATATATTCAACACTCTTTGATTTTGGAACCATAAACTTTTAAGTTTTTGTCTCAGGTATTTGGATTTAGCTTTTGGAAGTACTTTGGTTAAAATGTTAGTACTTTGATTATTTATTTTGCAGTATAGTAATTTCACTTCCTTTTGAAATTTTCTTAGGACAAAAAGTTCTATCTTAAAATGTTTAATTTTTTCATGAAATACCGGATAATTGAAAATTGAAATTCCAGTTTTATTATTCAAAAAGTCTGATTCACATGAAACTTCCTACATACATAATTTTTGTTATGAACATTGAAGCTTCTTAAAAGGAAGAGAAGAACTGTTTCAAATTGAGATTGGGACTATAGTTCGATAACTGATGCATCTAACGTTTCAAATCCATTTTTTCGCCACCGCCTTTGACTATTGATGATTTTAAAAATTGTTCAGAAATTTGTTTGTTTAAAACTATGAAGGCCATCTGTGGGTGGGAGTTAATCATGTGCATAACTGTACTTAACATTTGTTAAAGGAAATATGACCAGGATTATGTCAGACTTCCTTGTTCAAAATGTTGTTCAATAGTCAATCAATTCAATGCTCCGTTTCTATATTCTTTACTCAGCAAATTAAAACCTGATCCATCACAGAACACATTATCACTGGTATTCAATGTCATGGAAGTCTAAAAGAGACCCAGCTATCTTTCCCACTTCCTCTTTTTCTAAATCAGATATTTGACAGCTTTGTTTTCCTCACTTTTAGGTTCCACGAACTTGTTTTCATCCCTGAGATGAATGAAGACCTACTAAATCCTCCATTCACACTGGTGTAAGAACCTCTTTGCCAGTCGGGATATGTTCTTACCAAGGAACTGTGCAAGTAAAGTGGACCTGAAGAAAGTAAATTTTTAGGTACAATCAATACTTTGATCTATATGGTGAGAAAGTTCATCTGATAGACACATCTAAGTGGATTGTCATACTTTGACAGTTGACTTTTCAGGCTTCAATGCCAATTAATTTTTTCATCAAATAGTACAGAAAAGAATGATGAAATTTTATCTCCAACAACCGAAACCTCTGAGCTTCAGAATTTAAAACAAGCACAACGAGTCTAAATATGTGATCAATTCTTTGAGGCTGACTGGAAGATAAAAACTGCTGTCAAGACACCCACAAGTGCTGTTACTGCGAGGGCAACTGTAGGAAGGGGAGTTGCTAGTCCAAAGTTCTGCAAAATTGAGGTACAAAAGTACTTTATTCTTTTGCAACAGATATGTCATAACATTATTCTAAAATCTGTGAAGGGGAGGTACAAAGAGGAGTAAACTTATCTAAGTTTTCAGTCAGTTGCACTCACTTTGAAGCTCAAAACTTTAAATAATTCTATTTAGTTTAAGATTAATCAGAAATGTAAGTGAACTCATAACCATGCTTGTGAGCTTTTAAAACATCATAAACTGTTGACAGCATTAGATTATTAATTTATTGACAAAAACTTCAGCTGAATTTACTGGATTTCATAAACACAATAAATGTAGAGAAACAGAGAGAAAAACAAGCATATTAATGTTAGAACATCAAAGTAAACTTTTGACTGGTGTGGAGGTTTTACAAAGGGTTAATCATTTGATGAAAATGATAAATTGGATCATGGCTCAAAGATGCAGACAAGTGCTAGCGGTCCAAGTCATGCCTGAAGTAATAATTCACTAGTTACTACATAGTATATACTGTATCATACCTCTAGGAGTCCTTTCCCAGTGGAAATTTCAACAGTGATGGCTACTGCAAAGCCAACCATGGCCAGCCGGCCTAGCCACACATCCAAACTGTTCCCTTGTTGGGTGCTTTGCTCACATCTTATTGAAACAGGCATTGCTTTACATGTGGATTTCCTTCCATGATTTCTTCGAATCACTAGAGGCAAGTCAAACAATACTTAGCTGTGTAATCACTAGAGGCAAGTCAAACAATACTTAGCTGTGTAATAACTTAATAAGGACCTTATTTTATTTCAACATTACTTTAGTTTCATTCTCCCCTCAAACCCATAAAATGAAGAAAATAACATCATTTGCGTCATAAACACATGGATGAAACTACAAATCCAAGCTTCTAGTTTTAAAAGAGTTTTAGGGCAATCTAAGAACTGACCAGAAGAAACTGGCAAAACCAAAAAGAAAAGAAAGGCAACAATCCTCAATGAATGAATCAACTTCACATAACATTTGTACCACTACCATCTTTTACAGCTGCTGCAAATAAGCTAGTTCACAGGCTTAACTCATACAGTCTATCTAAAATAAGAAGCTTTACAAATGTGCAACGTTGCAAGTTTATAACAAATAAAAAAACAGAAAAAATAAAAAGCAAGAGTTTTAGATATCATTTGTGCATTAGCATTACCATCTTTCACTGTTGCCTCAAATTAGCTATTTCACAGGCTTAACTAACGCAGTCTCCAAAATATAGAAATTACAAGATTTCGCAGTAGAACTCAACGGCTAAAATTAAGTCTAGGGTCAAAAGATATGTTAAGTATTAACAAAGGAAGCCGTGGCCTATAGTAACCCTCCTACTGCAAAAATTTAAGAGTAATTTTTCGTCAATTCGAAGCCCGCATAATATGAAATTCCAAGATAGACTACCCCACAAAGAGTTCTAATTTATCCTGAATCCCAACAAACTGATGCAAAACAAATATCCTTTGGTTGGAATAACATCTGAAAAAAGAAAGAAGGAAGAAGCAAAGATCGCCAAGTTACCAGAGCATTCAATTTTGAAGTCAAGGGAAGTAATTATTGTTAAGGGATTCCAGTGACAGTGGCATAATTGAATGCAGTTTTCACATTATAAAGTAAACAAATATGATAAGGAGAAACCACGGGAAGTAGAACACTTACACAGTGGGGAACCAGCGATGAATGATGCTCGAGTTATAATCAAATTCCTATGAGGAAAGTGAGCGGTGGGAGAGTATTTTGGAGCAGTGAAAATACATGCATCTGCGACACATTTTAACCGAGTGTTAGAGATTGAACTTGATACTGCTTCTGATTAAAGGAAAAAGTTATGAGAGAGAGATTACCACGAACAGAGAGAGAAAGAGTAGCAGAGGGTTGAACAAGTGCCATGGTGGTGAATTGCAACTATCTCAATTGTGCGGTGCCTACGAATTTTGCAGTTTAATGTTTATCTCTTGCTTTTGTTGAAGCTGTGTCAGTGGCTCATACTTGTTCCACACCATAACCATTCATTCACCCTCCTTTAAGTCCCACGTGGCCTCTTTAATGATTTTCTTTTTCTTGTTAACACCACGGTGTATATATATATATATATAGAATTTTGATTTACACATTTTCTTACAATTTTAATTTTATAATTCTTTTACATTATTTAGTTGTTTTTAATTTCAAAATACAAATAAAATTTATAAATTTTATATCCTAATAAAATAACTACTCTTAATAAATAATGATTACCTTGATAAAAATTACAAAATGTTTCCGTTATGCAATTATAGTATTATAAAAATTAATAAAATAATATTTTTCTGTAGATATTTTTTGTAAATTTAATATAATTTTTAATAATATTTTTTCATTTTAATTATTAAATTGATAATCATATTTTTATTATTATTTATTATTGTTAAAAAAATAGACACAAATTATCACACCATATATATATATATATATATATATATATATATATATATTTATGAAAATGTAAAGGTGAATTTCAAAATATTTAAAAATGCATTAATTAAAAAATTAATTCGAATAATAAAATGTAAAGAAGATAATTCTATTTTCTCTGTTTTTTTCCTTTTTCTAAATGTCACGTTCTTATGTAAAAAAGCTAAAAAGAGTATATTCATAATTGTTTCTCAAATAAAATCCGAAGGTTTTAATTAAAGAGCGGAAAAGTGTAACTAAACTCTTAAATTGTAAATTAAGTTTATATAAACTCACTTTCTTTTTATCGCGAACACATGTGTGATAGTATTGTGTTTCCGAATTTTTTAATATTTATAAGATTGATAATATTTATTTTTAAAATATATATAATAAATTTTAAAAATAGTTGTTAAATAAAATAATTGTTTAAAAAGATTTTTAGAATAACGGGTCAAAATAAAAAAAATTAAAAAAAATGGTTAAAAAATAATAATTATAAAATAATTAATTTTTAAAATAATAATTAAGGATAAAATTAAAAAGTAAAAAGTGGACATAAAAGAGGAATTCCTTTTATATATTGTTATAGATGATATATTATTGTTAGCAGAGTTTTGATTTTTTAAGTAGTGTTATCGATTTGAAAATGGAAAATACATAATAGAAGAAAGGAGATAAACTTTTTGATATTAAAAGTTGGTAATTAACAATAATTTACGTCATTACAACATGTGTAAACGTAAAAATTGTAATTTTTGAAATTTAAAAATTAATATCAGGCATTGCGACCGAGCAATGCTAATCCACATAAAGCATGTCAAAATCATGGTTCTCGTTCTTGGAATAAAAAAAGTTACAAACAATTTGAAGTTTTTGTTCTTGGAATAAAAAAAGGTTACAAGCAATTTGAAGTAAAAACAAAACATAATCAGGTAATAATGTTATTTTTGGTACTCATGAAACTCCATAGACCCACCCACACCCTGTTGCCTTGTAATCTCATTTTTTGAGGAGAACACCCATTTGGTTGTGTTGCTCGAATGGCGATGTTTTCAATTGGGACACACTTGTCCCTGTTCCAGCATTTGCGCAACTCCAAACTTCCCCTCCATGGTCTGTGCACAGTTGAACCTCCACCCTTCTTTGGCTCCTCTTCTTGCAGAACCAGGTTCACGGGTCCAATTCCCACGTTGCTCCGTCGCAATGTATTGGCACGTGCTGAAGATAAGGCCAGAGACCCTACATCTTCGCTTCAGACTCAACAAAGTTCACAGTCACAGGTTCTGGCTTCTTTTTCTGTATGACCGAGTAACCAAGTTTCTAGCAATACCCTTTTAGTCGCTGTTTTTATAGTTTACGATATTGGGTATTTGATGCTGGGGTGCATAGTCTGGGTTAAGGGTTCCTCACTTTTCCATGAAAGATCGAAATTTTCTGTAGATTGATTGAATATTCAATTCCAACAGTCTTTATTTAGAATCAGTTCTGTTTCATGCAATGACTTTTTTTTATTAAGGAGATAGCTTCACCACTGTAGTGTTTAATGGATTGACCAAATCTTTCAAAAACTAAAAACTAAAAATGGTGGTGGGTTGAACTTTAGTTCTGGTACAAGATTAGAGAAACTTCTTGTTGCATGTTAATAATGGTCACACTTCTCTTCACTTTAAAAACGGTATCAGAACTTGACACCGGAATCTGGAAATTGCGATCCCCTCTGTTCACTCGATGAAACAAGCTCACAAGAGTTTGAAGAACGCTACCAGTCTAAGACTGATTCGCTCAAAGCTGTAGCAATATTAGCAGCTGCTGCAACTGGAGCAGTGGCAATTAACCATTCTTGGGTGGCCACCAATCAGGTTCATCAATATCCTCTCTTGGTCTATCCTAATTTTTATGCTGCTCATTTCACAACGAAGTACACGCTTTTGGGAATACATTTCTATATATGCATATTGTAATAGTTATTCGTTTTTTGACATTGGTCTGCAGGATCTTGCTATGGCTTTGCTATTTGTACTAGGTTATGCAGGGATCATTTTTGAAGAATCTCTAGCCTTCAATAAAAGTGGCGTGGGACTGTTGATGGCTGTAAGCTTATGGGTGATACGGAGTCTAGGGGTAAATGCCCACATTCTTTTGTTTTTACTTTTGAGTTAGTCTGGATTTAATGTGTCCATTGTCATGCTTTTTAGATTTATATCGCTGTTTGTTTCATCATGTGTAGAACACTGAACAGTGTGAATTCACTTGGTGCATCTACTCCCGCATATGCATGTGTAAATAACAATTGAAAAAAGATGCTCAAGTGTCTGGTCCATATACCCATACACACTTTTTTCCTTAGTGATTTAGTGTTTATTTAGTCATCTCTGGAAAAGATAAGGAGGCACTTACAAGGATTAGAACAAGGACAATTTCTATGCATGTGGCACCAGTACCATTATGTTCAAAAGTATGACCCTTCCATATCCCGCCTTTATGTAGAAGCACAGTTTCAATGGTGAACTATAGGATGTTATGTTTTCAAAATGCTTTTGAACCTAAATTGCTTTTCTCATCTCATCCAGTATATTTTGATGCAAAGATAAGGAGTTGCTCTCCTCCATCCCCTAACCTTAGCAATAATTTTAAGCTACAATTTGGTAAATGGGGGCAATCTCCCTCTTCCCTTAACTTTTCACATGTCAAAAAAGGGTCTAACTTTGGTTATCCAAATACAACAGTCCCTGGAAAAATTATAACACTCAGTTGGACTTCCTTGCCTAAGGAATGTAAGTTGGTTTGATTCAAACTACACATTAGATTTTACCTTGAAGTTTTTTCATATGGGGATTACTTTGTGTTGGTAGCTATTGATGCACATAATATGTTGTAGAAAAATGTAATTTCCAGACCCTATAGTTGCTCTCTCCTTAGTGACAGTATCCCATAATACGACCACTTAATAAATGATAGTTTGCCCCTTGATCTCTTAGCTATAGACACTTGTGACTTGAAAAATATTTGCAGGCCCCAATTATATCCTAATACCCTTTCACTTGTTGAACTTCAACATGTCTAGTCCCTGGTCTGTTTATATGTTTTTAAGTCGGTTTTTATCTTCCTCTTTCTTTCTTTCTTTCAATCGGACTTTCCACTGCTATTTTCTATTTAATTGTATGGATTGTTTATAGGCTCCTTCAACTGATATAGCTGTTTCAGAGCTTACACATGCATCTGCGGAAGTCAGTGAAATAGTATTTTTCTTGCTTGGTGCAATGACCATTGTTGAGATTGTTGATTCTCATCAAGGATTTAAGCTGGTTACTGACAATATAACAACCCGAAATCCACGCCTCCTCCTCTGGGTGGTAAGTTCTTTCGCTACTTTGTGCCTGCATGGCCAACCCTACTAAAAAAGCTTCCTACAGATTCTTTGCAAATTGAGAGTTCTTGGAAATATGATTACGTTAGTTGTTGAACACTACAGTTTGTGGTCAAATTTGGATGATACACACAGCAGGAAAGGACTCAGATTGAAGAGCTCCTTTTCGTAGAAAGATGCTGTACCAATTAGGCTGCACAATATCAACAATTTTTCAAATTTTGATCCTTATAAATGTTGGCATTTTAAGAGAATAAAAGACATCACAAACAAAAAATTACCAAAGGCTTGGTGCACGTTTGCTGCTCGATTGCTTTTGGAAAATAATTGTTCGTTTAAAGTTCTCAAAATTTTATTAAAAACCAATTATTTTTAAAATAAACTAAACCAGACAAGCTCCAAATCCCCCTGCCCCTTCCCCAACTCTAAGTTCTAAATCTTCTGTATTTGTATCTCTAACTATTCTGTCTCAACAATGGAAGTTGACACATTAAGTTCAATTTGCAGATTGGATTTGTTACGTTTTTTCTCAGTGCAGTTCTAGACAACCTTACATCCACCATAGTTATGGTTTCCCTATTGCGGAAATTAGTACCTCCATCTGAATATCGAAAGTAAGTGTCTGTTATGTTGTTAACTTCTAGTGTAATGTTTAAGCCATGTGGTGAAGTATTAAACGTGACCATATTTTCTAAAATACCACAGTATTAATAGACTGGGAAGGTTCATCATGCATTGCCTAAGGTTTCATTTCAATCACTAGATTTATAAGCTTGACAGCTCTGCACCTTCCTGGGGAATTTTATACTACAGCACTTTTTTTTTTTTTCCATTCTCTTAAAAATTCTCAATTCTCATTTGAGGAATCTGGACAATTTTTCTTCGTGAAACTAATCTTAAGCTTTTTACTTTATTAGTTCCTGCTAGTGCTTGTGGTTTATAGATGATATGAAATGGTGTTAGCCTTATATAAATTTGCAATATGTATTTAGTGATATTTTAGAAGAAGAAAAGTTTTTGAGGGCATAAGGTTTAGAGAGTGAATGAATCTTCTAAGTTTGCAATTTGTAGAATTTTCCAACTATTCCGTGGTTTGGCTACACTTTATCAAATCATCAAGCTGTTGATTTGGATTCTGTTGACAGGATTCTTGGAGCTGTTGTTGTAATAGCAGCAAATGCTGGGGGTGCATGGACTCCTATCGGTGATGTTACAACTACTATGCTGTGGATACATGGCCAAATTTCTACAGTTCAAACAGTGAAGGTTATCTGTTGGATATTTTTTCCCGTGTGATTTTTTGTATGCATGGCCAACTATCTACAGCCCAATATTTCCGTGAAACTGCACAATAAATTTATGCTATATGAAATTTGTACTAATAAGTAATATCTTCTGAAATATTCTTTGGTTATTGTAGGGTTTATTTGTGCCTTCAGCCGTTTCTCTGGCTGTTCCACTGGCTCTAATGTCTCTGACTAGGTACTCTATTTACACAACAAAAGTCAGCCATAAAGGTTGATTATTTTGAATAGTGAGATTTAGCTCTGACATGTTAGTTTTTCTTCTTCTGCTCAGCGAAGTTAACGGGAAGGGACAAAATTCTCCCAATGTCTTGGCATCTGAACAAATGGCTCCTCGAGGACAGCTTGTTTTCTCAGTGGGTTTAGGAGCTTTGGTTTTTGTCCCAGTCTTCAAGGCTCTAACAGGTTTACCTCCTTACATGGGAATGCTGCTGGGACTCGGTGTGCTTTGGATCCTCACAGATGCAATCCATTACGGTGAATCTGAAAGGCAGAAGCTAAAAGTACCACAGGCTCTCTCAAGGATAGACACACAAGGAATACTATTCTTCCTGGGAATTCTATTATCCGTTAGCAGGTAATGAGGAAATGTATGTTAATTTTTCTGCTGGGGTGAGTTTTGCACTATTTCCCAGTGTTCAAGCATATAAATCAACGAGAAAATGTCAGCAATATGTCATTGTCCCTTTCAATAGAGGAGGACTTTCTGTGACTCTGGATAAACTTATCCAGAAAGTAGAAAAAAATAAAATAAGCTTCTCCCTTAAACTAATTTATGAAAGCTATCCAATTTATCCTTTTCAAAAACTGATTTTAACTTGTAAAAGATAAGCTTGTTTACCTTTTTTATTCTTATTTGCTTCTTATACAAGTGTTTACAGAAAACTTAAAACTTTGATACCCTAAAAATTTAGTTGGCCTTCCCAACAGTAGTCTTTCTGGAAATATGATATATTACCCGGTGTACCTTCTATTATTATGAAATAGAAAGATCTTTTATTTTTTCCGTATGAACTGTGATTACCTAACATCATGAAATTTCCAATATATTAAGGTTAACTGGTTTTATTTTACCAATTTTACCCGTCTCGTGTTTGGCAGCCTGGAGGCAGCAGGGATTCTTCGAGAAATAGCAAACTACCTTGATGCACATGTTGCTAGCAGTGAACTGATTGCAAGTTCTATTGGTGTCATATCTGCAGTAATAGACAATGTTCCATTGGTTGCTGCAACAATGGGAATGTATGATGTCGTTTCTTTCCCTCAAGATTCTGAGTTCTGGCAATTGATTGCATTTTGTGCCGGAACCGGGGGTTCCATGTTAATTATTGGCTCAGCTGCTGGAGTTGCATTCATGGGGATGGAAAAGGTGGACTTCTTTTGGTACTTACGAAAGGTATTTCCTTCTGTACACATCAGACATCATGATAATTTGACATGATAAAATGTTTGTGTGTAGTTCATAACAGAAGTCATTTATCTCCTTTTTTTTGCAGATTAGTGGCTTTGCTTTTGCAGGTTATGCTGCTGGTATTGTTGCCTATCTAGCACTTCATCAACTCAACATCTCCCTACCAACTCTAGCAGAGGTTCCTTTCCTCTCTGGTTCATAAATAAAAAAGTTCAGAACTCATTTGATTCGGTTTTCATGGCATCAAAAGCAACAGTTCCAAAACTAAGATCTTGGTAGACAAGAAGTTATTTAGAGGGAGCATATCAGGTAACTCTAGAGGAAATAAAAACAGCTAATCGTAGTTGATTGAATTTCATGGTTTAGATAAATTTTGCTTAAACTTTCATGCTCTTGATGCATCATGTATGTATATATTTTGTTTAGGACCCTCAAGTACCTTAAAATGTATACATCACCAGGATTCAACATATGGTTCGGTAAACCTCATATTACCAAACACAAATAGTTTGTATTTTCTTGGAGACAAGTTTTGGTGCAATAACCAGATAGCTGCTGTCCTGTGTTCCGGAGGTCACATCTTCAAATATTGAAATTTTTTAAAATTTAATGTGGATGTTCAGTTACCTCCAAGATTGTATATTGTTTAAAATTTAATGTGGATGTTCTAAATGTGTATCCATATAAAGGATCAATAACTGATTTGATCATTTGGCTAGTTAAATATTTTGATTTTCAATATCTGAATTTTAAAATGATGCTGTATAGAATTTTTAATAAATAATTATTTAATATAATTGAAAATCATCCAGGTACATAATTATTGATCAATAATTTTCAGCAATTTGTTTGTAATTATTGATCAATAGTCCGCAGTAGCTAGCTTCTTATAATTTTATTCTAAAAAGACAACTCAGATAAGTTGAAGAAAGATTACATCACTTATGTAATGTAATATGTTTAAAGAGAAAAATGATTGAAAACAATAAAAATTAATAAATTAAAACTATTGTTTCTTATACGGGAATGGTGAAAGCTTAATAATGTTTTCTAGATTTTTTTTAGTATCTTCACAATTTTTTTATGGAAAAGGTGAATTTATTTAAGTTAAAAAAAATATTAATAGAGTAAATATCACATTAATTTTAATATGATAAAAAATTAACATTTATAATAAATATACCAAATTATCATTTATTTCTAAAAAAGTAATATAAATATTATTAATTATTTAACATCAATGAAACAAAATTTATGCTCTTAATTTGTACAATTCCATGAAAAATATTTCTCTTTCACCCCAACGGATCCTGAATATCAGTGTGTTCCCTCATAGAACATATTTTTGCTCACCCAAACAAATGAGACCGAGAAAAAGAAGAAAATAAATATTTTAATTTTATTATTCTAAAATAAATAAAAAGAGGATCTAATTTTTTTTTTCTGAAGCGGGTCCACAAGTAAAACACATGGACCAATAAAAGAGAGTCCTTTATATACACTTAACTTAACAGTTGGTAGAATACACAGAGTAATAGACTTCACTTATTGACGCTTAATAATTCATTATAATATGAACAAATGAAGACAAATATGATTTTGATAACATATTTAATCCTTCTCCACTGCCTTCAAGTGCGCGTGGGTTATGGTCCAACCTTTCTCAGACATTTACATAACTGGTAAACGGTAATTTTGTTGGGTGCCCAAAACCATTTTTTATAAGTACATTTTTTCAATTCCATGAAACTTCCCTTATCAATATGCTTCCACAATTGCAACAAAAATACATCCAACAAACGGAAACTCACAGCACCTAATTTGTTATCTCTTCAGTTGTATTTTTTGGAATATACCAAAATTCTTAGAGATGTAAGTATTTTTTTTTTTTTAGTTTTACCAATTTAAACTATTAGGCTAAAAAATAATGTTTTCAAAAAATGAAGAAATTAAACTGAATATATTTTAAAGGGTTAAATATATTTTTAGTCCCTCAAGTTTAAGTGAATTTTGAAATTAGTCCCTCTTCGAAATTTTATACAAATTTAGTCATTTATCTTTAGAAATGCGTGAATTTAGTTCTTCTTATCAAATTTTATGAAGTTTATTTGACATTTTAAACGCATTTTGTGATAGTATTTGAGTTAACATTGAAGCAAAAATGTTTCAAACCACCGTGTAAATAATTCAAATACTATCATGAGATGCGCTTGAAATGTCGGATAAACTTAACAAAATTTGGCTAAAAAAACTAAATTCACACATTTTTAAATTTAAAAGACTAAATTAGTCAAAATTTTTGATGAGAGACTGATTCCAGAAACAAAAAATATATTTCACCCTAATTTAAATATAAACACGATATTTTACCTGTATCAAAATAATCCGACAAATCGATGATACGTTACCCCTGTGGCACGTATCAATGAGACAGAATAATAAACAGTTATAGTTATGAGTTGAGAGCTGCGATGTTTCTTACAGTTTTACCTGCAAAAGTTCTGAGAAAAACGCGCTGGGAGAGGCGCGTGGCGGATTATGAATGGTCGAACCTGGAAGCAATATATGAGTGAGAGTTGCAGCAGAGCAGAGGATCACAGGTGGATGCATTTGGGGGATGATGGGGATTCAGAGGTTCTTCCCCACTCTCGCCATAACACTCTCCATACTCTTCGGAAACGGAAACCACGTTCTCAGCTTCGACGGCGGTGGTAGCCACCAAAAACAGCAACCCACGCTGTGCCAAGAGCTCATTATTCCCTCCGGTTACCCCTGTTCCGAATATACGGTACCTACAATCTTTCTCTTCTGAATAAACTTATTCGGACCTTTCAATCGTGATAGCGTATTCGTTTTCTCTATTCATTTAATCTGAAAATTGAATGACCAACTCCTTTGTTTGTTTTGTTGCTCTCAGACTCAAACGAAGGACGGTTTCTTGTTAGGTCTTCAGCGCGTCTCTTCTTCTTCTTCTCTTCGTCTTGGGAAGCGTGGAGAACGAGGTCCTCCGGTTCTGCTTCTGCATGGCTTATTCATGGTTGGTCACTTCCTCATTTTACTTTTCGCTTTCCACGCAATTCATGCAATAAATGCGTTGACTAAACTGCAATATGGCGCTTGCTTGCTCCCGTCGATCACATCCAATTTAATTTTCTGGTTTTTAATTTCCCCGTTCTGTTCCTCGTATTGAATCGATTGGCTTTTGACTCAAGGATTTCACGGTTTATTATAAGTCTCCACTGTTTTTTTTTCTTTCTTTTATTGGTGAAGATCCAAACGGCTTGGTGGTTGATTTGATGTCTAGGAAGTTTCCAAATGGTATTGTAACTGCAGTTCACTTATATATTTGCACAGTTCTTGGACTGTATTTGGGATAGTTGTAAACTTTTCTTCTTTACAACCAAATTTGAAATGAATAAACCCTCAATTTAATCTCAGATTATTACCCACTCTCCTACGGGGTTCTTTTATGGTAAAAACAAAATTATGTAAGTAGTTCATTGACTTCTGGAAATCATTCTATGTAGGTTCCCAAGTATCCAAAGTTAGTAAAAATACATCAGTTCAGGAACTAAAACGATTGATGTGCAATGCTTGAGAGATAACTTATATCATTATTTCCTTGAGGACTATTTAGGATATATTCAGGTCGAGACATTTGTATTCATTTTTAAGTTTTAAACTGTTTGGTTGAATCTAAGCAGTGATCTGTTGATGCGATCAGGCTGGTGACGCATGGTTTCTAAACACTCCCGACCAATCACTTGGCTTCATACTTGCAGATCATGGTTTTGATGTTTGGGTAGGAAATGTGCGTGGGACACGTTGGAGCCATGGGCATATATCTTTGTCGGAGAAGAATAAGGTGTATAGTTTATCTCATCCTTCGTGTTATAAAATTCATTGAGTGTCAGTTAGTTGTTTGTGATTGTTTTTTTTTTTGTTTTATTATTTTCATCAAATGGAGCTGATATTTTTTATAAATGTAAACTATTGGAGAATCCTTAAGATGAAAGGAGAGGTACTCTTCTTTTCTCTATAGAGTAACTAAGGATGTATTTGATAATGTTGGGTTATGTTTCATATGTTATGGTTATGGTCATTGAGATTGTGGTTCTATATTTATAGGACGTTAATTTTACACATATAAGACATTTGACACTACTTTTACTCCAAAACCTTAAGGTAATGGTGTTATGGGTCTTTATTCTTATATAATGTTTAACTTTGTCTATTTTATCCATTGTGCAACTTTGGCTCACACTTGGACTATTCCCAACAGATAAAACACAAAATCTAGCATTGGAAGTTTGGTACTGAAATATTTAGTTTAGTTAATACATTTCACCTTGTCCGTGATGCGTGACCAATTGATCTTGGGATGGTTCCTTTGTAGAAATTCTGGGATTGGAGCTGGCAGGAATTAGCCCTGTATGATGTTGCAGAAATGATCAATTACATCAATTCAGTAACAAACTCAAAGATATTTGTAGTTGGGCATTCGCAGGTACTTATTATTGTTGACATTGTCCTTTTCACTTGTTATTTAGCGGTTGCTATATAGCATACGTTTTTTATGTTTCCCATGCTTCATAGGGGACAATTATATCTTTTGCTGCCTTCACTCAACCGGAGATAGTAGAAAAGGTTGAGGCAGCAGCTCTTCTATCTCCAATATCATACTTGGATCATATCAGTGCACCCCTTGTACTTAGAATGGTTAAAATGCACATTGATAAGGTATTTCTTGCTTTGTTCTATTAGGTTTCACTGTAGAAATGGTCCTTGACATGATTACTGTTTTTTCTCAGATGATTCTTTCCATGGGTATTCATCAACTAAACTTCAAAAGGTTTACATTTTTCTCCTTTTCTTTTGGTTGTATTCATCAATTTATTTTTAATTTAGCAAATGTTCAATTTATTATTTTTCTTATTTCACTTTCAGCGAATGGGGGGCCAATCTCTTGGTTTCCTTATGCGATACCCGCCTAAGTTGCAATAACATGCTCTCATCCATAACAGGTTCATGTCTTTCACACTGGCTCAGTCTATGATTCTTAATTTCAGAGAAGTATTTGATTCAGAGCTCACTATCTAGGCTGTGAATTTTTATGCTGAATTTAGTTGTTTGTTGAGAATGTTAATGCCTTATTCAATTATGATAACTCTACTCTATTGTGTCTTTCAGAGAGCTAAACCGTCTGTTCTATCCAAATAATATTCTCCACATCGTGGAGTTCTCTATTACCATTGTCGGTGGGACGACTAAAAGTAAAATGGATTGATTTCTTTGTTTTCTGTTGGATCTGTTGTCATACGTTTGTCTAGTTATCCATTAGTGGAGCTGAGTCATCTTGTCTCTCTGATTCATAAATAGACGAGTGTGTATGACATGGGAAGACAACGACAATTGCTTTCTTTATGCATCTTGAAAGGATTTCTCAATCCTTTTTTCCTCCCATACCTCATTAAAGTGTCAGTACTTAGTTAAGATAAGTTGATTTGTCACAGCAACCATGATACTTCCTATGTCCAAGTGTCAGGAACTTATAATTTGAAACATTTCTGAGTTTGCGAGGGAGTTCAACTTGGTCCAAATAAAAGATTGCAAATTTCTGAATTCGTAAACTGTCTGCCTACTCAGTTTAAAATTGATGGATCATTGAATTGGATGTTATGTGAAATCTGCATCCTCTAGTGTAGAGCATGAAGGGGGTGAGCCCTCTCTGTTAGGACAGAAGGGATGCGACGAATAGTCGGGGAGAGTTTGTCACAAGGGATCTGTTTGTTAAATAGTGGGAATGAGGATGGAAGGATTCATTCAAAGCGTATTACGAAGATTGTGTGAAAGAGGAAACTCTGTCGAAGGAAAACTCTTCTAAGACAATTTTTTCTCCTATTTTCATGCCATTTGTAGAATGAAGCTTGTTTCTATCAATTTCTCATCTGCTTTTCTGTTTCACAATGCTCTAAATTATTATATTTATCTAGTTTTGTCAATATTGTGTAGCAAGAGACATGCTTTGACCGAGAGTCAGACTGTGAAAGTTTACAACTATCTAATTTTATTTTTACTAATCACAAAATTATCAGTAGGGTAATTACAAGTTGGAATTATTTAATTATTTTCATGCATGAACTTTTCATGAACTTGAATTTGTATTTCAGTGTATTGCGTTTGGATTTTGTGTGGGAATCCTTATGTGCGTTATGCCATTATCTGTTATTGAGATGCACCAAAATCATATAATCAGGATAGGGAAAGTTTTCAAGGATAAGATAGCAGAGTAAAATGACCCAATTAAGTGTCTTTATCCTATTGTTGTATCAGCTTGAAAACTATCTTCACTTCCAAATAATTCGTGCCATTGCTCTTGGTTCTCTGAATTTACCTGAAACTCGATATGGTGATTAAACTGTTCAGATCTGGTTACATTGATGGCCTTGTGAAAGCATATTCTATCTCTATTATAGCTATTAGATGTAGTCTGCTAACATATTAACTATTTCGTTAACTCATTTTGACCAATTTAATGAGAAGTTTCTCTTTTGGGTCATTATAGTTTTTCCGTGTTTTTTTCCTTTCTCTTTTGACAAATACTTCTACTCAAGACACTATGATGAAATGACAGGAAAGAATTGTTGCTTCAACGAGTCACGTGTGGAGTTTTATCTTGAACAAGAACCTCATCCATCATCCACCAAAAACTTGAACCACCTTTTCCAGAGTATGCTTCATTATCTTCATTTGAGCCTTTAATGCATTTTCTTTGTGGCTGTCCCAATTCCCAAGTATGTGTTAATGTTGTTGCTCTTATTTATGTGTACAAGTACTTCTTATCATCAGAGATTAGCCTCTGATCCTGTCTAATATTAATCATAGCATTTGCATGATGCCAAATAGCTAAACTGGCCTTTATAGGGATGGGATACGTAATATTGGAAAATAACTCTGAACTATGGAAAACAAGGTTTTATTGTGTACATTAGCCAGGGAAATGAATTTGATAATTAGTCTAAAAGTCAATCATAATTTTTGTTGGTTTATTTTTTTGTTTGATAGTATTGTTTACCTCTTCGTGAATAGTATTGATCACCTGCGTAGTACTGGGCAAAATGCACCAAAATAGTGCTTGTTCTTTACAAACTGACAAGTAGATTAGCCAGGCAAGTTCTGCTATATTTTCTCTTTTGGTTATTTATATTCCGTTACAAGCATGGTATACATGCTTATGATGTTTTTGACATTCTTAATCTTGCCAAAGATCATACCTGTACAAAAATTCGTACCAACTAGCAACTGCCATCACTTCCTTCTTAACTGGTGGTGAACCAGCATATGAGTGCACTGAAATTCTTTTATCATATGTTTGATTTATTATGGTATCTAATAGCCCGTGGAACCAGTCCTGCTAAGTGGGAAAAAAGCGTAGGGGATGTTATTAAATATATTATGATTTCCAAGAGCATGTCGTTTGAACTTCTAGTTAGAAATTTCTGTATTGACATTTCAAGCTTTTACCTACTTTCACCCTGGCTTTTTAATACTTTTTTTTGTTGGTCTAGAAATGAATATTCATTTTATGTGCCATTATTCTTCTTAATGGATTGTCTCTGATGACCTGGTTTGTTCACCAGTGATCCGCAAAGGAACCTTTTCCAAATATGATTATGGACAGCTAAAAAACATGATAGAGTACGGCAAGTTCAAACCACCAAAGTTCGACCTTAGCCGTATACCCGAATCATTGCCTCTGTGGATGGCTTACGGTGGAAACGATGCTTTAGCAGATATAGCTGATTTCCAGCACACACTCAAGGAATTGCGATCCACGCCGGAGGTGATTTATCTTGAAAACTACGGTCATGTTGACTTCATTTTAAGCTTGCAAGCAAAACAAGATCTTTATGACCCTATGATTAGTTTTTTCAAGTCAACCGGAAAATTTACTAGTATGTAAAGTTTGCTTACTTCCGGCACGATGAATGTAATACAATAGTCAGTGGGTTCATAAAGTATTAAACTTTCTGTATAGTCAAAATGTTAATATTGTGTGGGTGGAGTCCACTCCACTGCACCTGCATTTTCTGTGTAAAGAATTTACAGATCTATGAAGTTTGGCATTGCATGGTCACAATTTGTCATTGGATGTTTCCTGCATCCCATCAAATTTCTTCAAGCACCCTATCAAACTGGATTTTGCTTTCCGGTATGCATTAAACTGATTTCGGAATACGGAAGACACTATCTCAAACTTATCCGGATTAAAATTTTCAGAAGTCTGTGATAGGATACAAGAAAAAATTTGATGGGGGTGTTGCATTTAGGTCTGCCTTCAGCCCTATGGTAAAGCTAACGACATTTATCATAGCAAAACGTTCAATGAAAAAACTTGAGACCAGTCAACGTGCTTATTTATAGGCTATTACTTCCTGCACCATATTGCAACATCCTATCGTTCCGGAATCCTTCTCCGGAATACATTAAAACAAATTCAGAAATTTGTTCCGATAGACAATCATCCCATTTCTAATATGGAAATAATTTCTCGAAAACTTTTGATGGGGTGCACCAAGAAATTTGATAGGGTGCAGGAAGTCCTTGCCTAAAGTATATTATAACGATTAGGAGGCTTTCACCTAGCTGCACCGTTTGCAAATAACTATTACACTGTATCAGCATAACTACTAAGATAACACAAATATAAAATTGAAATTAATTAATGAAATTACTTTATTCTTCACAATATTTGTAACATTTTAAGAATTTAAATAAATTTAGAATCATGTAAATTTATTAAGTTAATTATATAATGTATGGAATAGTATGTAATAAGTCAATAATATGTTAACTTAATAATTTTATTGAAATTATTTTGAATAAAATTAATACATTAATTAAAAACTTATAATATTTTGCATTCATCTTAATATTTTTAGGGTTTAAATAAATTTGTAATTAAATACATTTATTAAAATCATAATTAAAATAATAAAGAAATAAATATAAGCATAAACCAATAGTTATTAGTGTAGTGGACAATCAAGGTTAACAAAATCTACATGCTAAATTATGACAACTAAGCTTAGCAACCGAAAAAAAAAAATTATGAAACCACTCAATTATGTTTAATTTATTATATATTGTCATGGTCCTACCATCTTCGTAGAGTAGTAATATATTGATAATCAATATTAGGTATACTATCATCTGAGAATCACTTAATTATTAGTCAAAATATTATTATTAGTTAGTTCAAATGTTATTACCATTATATTTTATAAAATGGTTAAGGATTCTCAACTGGTTCTATATAAAAAAATATTGTCACATCATTTTTATATTTTTGCATTCCCATTTTTTTTTGTCTTAAGTCAAAGTCGACGAAAAGAAACTCCCACACAGGAAGAAAGATGATGTTTTGACATGTTAAAAACTATTTGACTAATTTATTTTTAAGGCTAATGTGCTAATTAAGAAAATAAACTTTTGTATTTATAAAAATAATTGAGTTGGAAAAACAAAATAATTTGTTGAAGGGCCACCATATAATTGCACTTTTGGGAGTGTCCAAGGATCATTATTCAGACTTCAATGACCTCTATACATAGTACATCTGTTGCCCTTCGATGGTTAAGCCTATGTTTGTCTTAAACTTTTTATGTAACGTGAGAGAGTTGGAAACGTTAAAA